>VMHT01073140.1_pt1 | contig 17762 bp, 18 predicted proteins | sample 4693611 | NCBI WGS metagenome assembly VMHT01 (sample SAMN12280063, study PRJNA550983) | marine metagenome | isolation source: seawater sampled from same location over 5 years 0.02-0.2 micron viral filtrate | place: USA: collected off the coast of southern California halfway between the port... ...
GAATGTTACCCATCAATGGATAAAACTTAGCGTTGAAGAACGTCGCCGGGTTTTCACAAATATGGAAGAACGCATTAAAGAGATGAAATCTCGAGGTGTAGAAAATATGGGCTGGGCCCGTAACGATGAACACACTCCTTACCGTAGTGATTATAGATACATAACGGTTTGGAAAATGCCTTCTAAAGAAGAAGTGAAAATGCTTGAAGACAATTTAGAGCGGGTTGGCTGGTATAAATACTTTTCGCAGGCTAATTCGAGAGGAGAAATAATTGATCGCGATGAGGCTATTGATTTTCTTATCAATATTAAAGAAACGTCCACCTCATTTTTGGATATCTAAATTATTAAATAATAAGCACTTTGAAACGCTAAACTTAAAGTCTCAAAGTGCTTATATTATATCTCCATTTCAGGAATATCGCCTTCTACAAGCAATTTTCCTTCAGTAGCTTTTTGAATTTCTTCTACACTTACTCCGGTAGCTCTTTCCAGCAGTTTAAAACCATCTTTAGTAACTTCAATAACCGCAAGGTTAGTTACAATTTTAGTCACACAAGCCACGCCGGTTAAAGGCAGGGAGCACTTTTTAAGCAATTTAGAATCACCTGCTTTGTTGGTATGCATCATCGCAACGATAATATTTTCGGCACTGGCCACAAGATCCATGGCGCCGCCCATACCTTTCACCATTTTCCCCGGAATTTTCCAGTTGGCAATATCACCGTTTTCGGCTACTTCCATAGCTCCTAAAATGGTAAGGTCTACATGCTGACCGCGAATCATCCCAAAGCTCATTGCAGAATCAAAGAAACTCGCACCGGGAAGTGCGGTTATGGTTTGTTTTCCAGCATTAATAAGATCGGCATCTTCTTCTCCTTCCAATGGAAATGGTCCCATTCCCAGAATTCCATTTTCACTCTGAAATTCTACTTCTATATCATCGCGTACAAAATTGGCCACGAGGGTAGGAATTCCAATTCCCAAATTCACATAATACCCGTCTTTCACCTCTTTGGCAATACGTTTTGCTATTCCTTCTTTGTCTAACATAATTCAATTTGAAAATTTGATTATTTGCTGATTTGAAAATTCTGATTATCGCTTTTTAGATGAGCTTATAATCTTTGAAGATATCCTTATAATAGAGGTTAATTCTGAAAAAAGTTCTTCATCTGGATTTGGAAGATGTTTTGATACTTTACAAAGTTTTAGCCAATAATTAGTTTCATCAGCTTCTTTAGCTGATATTTTAAACTTATGAATAAAATCAGCATTGCTTTCAGCGTTTTGGGCTTCCCAAACATTTGCTCCAATTGAGGTACCACTTTTAAAGAGTTGAGAACACATTTCGTATTTATGATTTGATCTCAATTTTTCCGAATAATCGATAATCTTCAGCGCAAAATCAAAAGTTTTGCTTACTATAATATTATCTTTATCATTCCTCATAACCAAAGTGCAATTAATTCATTTAACCTTCGATTTTACTAAGCTATGGCAATTTTGTAAAAACGTTTAATCAATAAATCATCTTCAAATTATCACATTTTCAAATCTTCAAATCATAGTTTATAAAATATTCGTCAATTAGTTATTTGTTGAATGGTCACTTTTAACCATTAACCTCTAACTCACTTTTCGAACTGTTCTTTTCTCAATTCGCTTTTCGTAATTTTTTCCTTCAAATATGCGTTGCACAAATATTCCCGGAATATGAATCTGGTTCGGGTCCAGTTCGCCCGGTTCTACAAGTTCTTCCACCTCGGCAACAGTAACTTTAGCGGCACCGCACATTAGCGGATTAAAATTACGGGCGGTCCCTTTAAAAATAAGGTTTCCGGCTTTATCGCCTTTCCAGGCTTTTACAAATGCAAAATCGGCTTTGAAAGCTTTTTCTAATACGTACATTTTGCCATCAAACTCACGGGTTTCCTTAAATTGGGAAACTTCGGTACCGTAACCGGCAGGTGTGTATATTGCCGGATACCCTTGTTGAGCAGCCTGGCAACGCGCAGCTAATGTTCCCTGCGGAATAAGTTCTACGTCCAGCTCTTCGCTAAGCATTTGGCGCTCAAACTCATCGTTTTCTCCCACATAGGAAGAAACCATTTTATCTATTTGTTTCTTTTGAAGTAAAAGTCCGAGGCCAAAATCGTCTACCCCGGCGTTATTGGAAATGCAGGTTAGGTTCTTCACATTAAGACGAACTAATTCTGAAATGGCATTTTCGGGAATACCGCTAAGGCCAAAACCTCCCAGCATAAACGTCATACCATCTTCTACGCCCTGCAAAGCATCCTTTACATTCGCTACAGTTTTTCTAATCATCGGTATTTAATTTTACCGAAAAATACGAAAATAAAAATGCTGTTACAATGCTTTTAGACTTGCAGATTATATTTTCCTGAAAAATAAAGCAGAAATTTTGCTAAATAATCAAAAACCACGACGCACGACCAGATGGTATTAATAGGAATATACTTTTTAAAACTACAAGATTCGCCTGGAGGAATTTAAGCCTCTATAGCGCTTAAAAATCAAGTTCATCCGGTACACTATCGGTTTGAGATTGATTTTCCTGATTATACTGCTCGCAGTCTGTCGCAATAGAAAGATTATCGGGTTTTGGAAATGCTTCTTGGGAAACATCAAGTTCTTCATCTGCATAAAGATCTTTCATATACATTCCCCAAATTGGTAACGCCATTGTAGCTCCCTGACCGTAAGTTAAACTCGGAAAATGCACCGCACGATCTTCAGCACCAACCCAAACGCCGGTCACTAAATTAGGAACCATTCCCATAAACCAACCATCACTTTGGTTTTGTGTGGTTCCGGTTTTACCGGCAATAGGATTCTTAAAATCATAGGGATAACCGGTTACCCCACGTTTGTAATGGTCAAATTCTTTCGCGTAAGTCCCGCGTAAACGAACCCCTGAGCCGTATTGAGTAACACCTTCTAAAAGGTTTACCGTTACATAAGCCGCTTCTTTGTTAAGTACATCGCGGGTTTGCGGAACGTGTTGATAAAGAACTGTTCCATTTTTATCTTCAATTCGGTTTACAATCACCGGTTTCACATAAACACCTTCATTTACAAAAGTGCTGTAAGCAGAAACCATTTCAAAAAGGCTCATATCTTCGGTACCTAATGCAATAGCAGGTCCACTTGAGAAGTTTTCTGTATCTACTCCAAGTTTTTTTACAAGATCTATAACCGGTTCGGGGCCTGTTTTATCAATAAGCCTGGCTGTTACTGTATTTACAGATTGCGCCAGGGCATTTTTTAAACTTATCATCCCATCATATTCTCCGTCAGAATTTGCTGGAGACCAGTCTTTGATATTACCGTATTTCCCCTGTTCTATAGTAAACCTGTTTTTAGGCATCATATCACAAGGAGAAAGTTTTAACTGGTCTATTGCCGTAGCATAGACAAAAGGCTTGAAAGTAGAACCTACCTGACGTTTTCCCTGTTTTACGTGATCGTATTTAAAATGTTTAAAGTTAGTTCCACCAACCCAGGCTTTCACTTCCCCGGTTTGTGGCCTCATAGACATTAAGCCCGCTTGTAAGAATCCTTTATAATAGAAAATAGAATCCTTAGGCGTCATAATGGTGTCTTTTATTCCATCCCAGGAAAAAACACGCATCTCGGTTTCTTTATCGAACGAGGCCAGAATATCTTCTTCAGATTTCCCCTGGTCTTTCATTTCCCGCCATCTTACCGAACGCTGCATCGCGCTTCTCACAATACTATTGATCTGTCCCTGGTCTAGATCCCGAAATGGAGCGGTTTTATTATTTTTATTTTGCCTGTCAAATTCTTTCTGAAGATGTGAAATATGCTTTTCCACCGCAGTTTCAGCATATTGTTGCATTTTAGAATCTATGCTGGTATAAATTTTTAATCCATCACTATAAAGGCTGTATTCTGTTCCGTCTGGTTTTGGATTTTTTTCTATCCAGTCTTTCATAAAGCCTTGCAGGTATACACGGAAATAGGTTGCCATACCTTCATCATGACCTTCAGGAGAGAAATCAAGGTTTAATGGTAGTTTCTGAAGAGAATTTTTTTCCTGTTCAGACAAATATCCATTTTTATGCATTTGAACAAAAACCTGGTTACGGCGCTGTTTTACCAGTTCTGGCCTACGCACAGGGTTGTATAGCGCAGCATTTTTTAACATCGCCACCAATACCGCCGATTCTTCTATATTAAGATCTTTAGCTTCTTTTCCGAAGTAAATTTTTGAAGCTGAACGAATTCCCACTGCCTGGTACACAAAATCGTATTTATTAAAATACATGGTAATAATTTCCTCTTTGGTGTACTGGCGTTCTAACCTGGTAGCAATAATCCATTCTTTTACCTTTTGTAAGATCCTGGCAAAAGGATTATTGGACACTTGCTCTGTAAATAATAATTTAGAAAGCTGCTGGGTAATTGTACTCGCACCACCTCTTGTTCCCAGGTAAACCGCGGCTCTAATCGTACCTTTTGCATCTATCCCGGCATGCTTATAAAAACGTTCATCTTCGGTAGCAACAAGGGCTTCCACCAGGTGGTCGGGAAGGTCGTCGTATTTAATAGGTGTACGGTTTTCACTATAATATTTTCCCAAAGTTTCCCCATCTGAAGAGAAGATTTCGGTAGCAAGATTAGTTTCAGGGTTTTCAAGCTCTTCAAAATCGGGCATCTTACCAAAAGCGCCCCAGCCTGCCATTAAGAAAATTAAAACTACAGCTAATAATCCAATACCAAAAAGTGTCCAAAATCCAATAATATAAGGCCTTTTACTGGTTTTGGTCTTTTGCTGCTTCTTTTTTGTTCCGGCCATTTATGTAAAATATTATTGCAGGTCTTTTTCTATCCTGAAACCTACGTGGGTAATTCCTTCTAAATTCTCTATTCCATCAACCTGGTCGTTTTTACGCATTGCCTGTTTTATGGCAATCCTATATTCACCGGGTTCAGTAAAACTCACATTTTCTTTATACCAGAGTTTACTTTCTTTAACATCACCAAAACCTGTACCAAGCCAGGTTCCATCTGGCGCTGCCATCTCATATTCCAGGGTATCGGTAATTACTTTGCCCTGCGGAAAACGCATTTCGGTAATTAAAAATAAATTTCTGTAATTATAGTCTTTATTATTTCTAACGTTTATAAACAGGTTATAATTTTGTAGCGAGTCTAATTTTCCCAATTTAAAGACCAGGGTAGAATCTTTGTCCCAACCGCCATTTACAGGTTTGTATTCGTCATATACCCGCTTTTTATCGCAGGAAGTAAAAAAGGCAAAGGCGCCAGTAAAAATTAAAAATAACCAGGCATTACGCATTCTTAGAAGGTTTTCCTTTACGTTTTCTTCGTTTTTTTGACTTATTCTTTTTTTGCTGACCTTTGGGCTTATCGAAACGCGTTAAGCTATCCTGCCCAACCACATTATTAAAATCTGGTTTCTCTTCAATTTGAAGCTGAACTTCAAACTCTTCAAGACTGCCAACATCTTCTTTCTTACGATTTGAGGCTATAATTTTATTCGCCTGTTCTGCGGTTAATTTATGCCAGTTCATCCATTCACCCTCATAGGCATACCAGAGTACGCCTTGAAAAATGTCTATTTTTTGGCAAACTGCAGTTCCTTTTTTGGTGAAAAGCTTAGTATCTGTTCTTGGAAATGTTTTTAAAACTTCCAGGTAAGAATCCAGCTCGTAGTTAAGGCAACATTTTAACTTTCCGCATTGTCCCGCTAATTTCTGCGGATTTAAGGATAATTGCTGATATCTTGCTGCAGAAGTACTTACCGATCTAAAATCTGTAAGCCAGGTAGAACAACAAAGTTCCCGCCCGCAAGAACCAATTCCGCCAAGGCGGGCAGCTTCCTGCCTTAAACCAATTTGGCGCATTTCTATACGCGTATTAAATTCCCTGGCAAATTCCTTGATTAACTGCCGGAAATCTACGCGATCATCTGCTGTATAATAAAAAGTTGCTTTTGAAGCATCCCCCTGAAATTCGATATCGCTAATCTTCATGCTAAGATTAAGGCGAATTGCGATTTCACGAGCGCGTTTCTTTATCGCTTCTTCCCTGCCGCGAACTTCTTCCCAAACATCAATATCTTTTTGGGTGGCTTTTCGGTAAATCTTTAAAACTTCTTCGCTATCGGTTTTTACTTTTTTCTTCTTCATTTGCACCCTCACCAATTCTCCGGTAAGGCTTACCATACCCACATCGTGGCCGGGAGAAGCTTCTACAGCTACTACATCTCCCATACTCAGGCTAAGGTTTTCGGTATTTTTAAAAAAGTGTTTTCTTCCGTTTTTAAAGCGAACTTCTACATAATTAAAAGGTTCTACACCGTTAGGCATAGACATATTTGAAAGCCAATCGAATACAGAAAGTTTATTACAGGAATCTGTACCACAGGTTCCGTTATTTTTACATCCTTTTGGCTGACCGTCTTTGGTTGAGCAACTGCTACAAGCCATAAATATTTATATGTTGTAAGTCTTGCAAACTAATTTGCAGACTTTTGGGTTTATATTGAGATTCTAAAAAGGTAAATATACCAATATTAATTGGCACTCCCTTTTAAGAACGCTGTGTTAACTTTTATATTTTAAAACCTCAGAACGCCCTTTTTTGAATATTTTATTGCTGTTTCCTTTTCCCTTTCTCAGGGCTTTTTGCTCTTCGTACGGCAATGCAGCAATCTCCATACAATCTGTAGAACAACAATTATTCATTTTTTCGGCACATTCTTCACACTGAATAAACAGTAAGTGACAGGCTTCATTAGCGCAATTTACATGGGTATCGCAAGCTTTTCCGCACTGGTGACAATTTGCGATCACATCTCCTGAAATTTGTTCGGCACGGCGATGATCAAAAACAAAATTCTTACCTATAAACTTGTTCTCTAGTTTTTGCTTTTCAACCTGGCGGGCATATTCAATAATTCCGCCTTCCAGCTGATACACATTTTTAAACCCTTTGTGCTTATAATATGCGCTGGCTTTTTCACATCTAATGCCACCGGTACAATACATTACCAGGTTTTTATCTTCTTTATAATCTTTGAGATCTTTCTCTATAATTGGCAAAGAATCTCTAAATGTATCTACATCTGGCTTGATGGCTCCCTGAAAATGACCAATTTCACTTTCATAATGGTTACGCATATCTACCAATACTGTATTGGGATCGCTAATAAGGTCGTTGAATTTTAGAGCATCTACGTGAACTCCTTTATTGGTAACATCAAAAGTGCTATCGTTAAGTCCGTCAGCTACTATTTTATCACGAACTTTAACCTTTAGCTTTAAAAAAGCTTTGGCGTCGTGTTCAATAGCGATATTTAGTCTCACGCCTTCAAGAAAATAAATATTATCAATAAACTTTTTAAATTCCTCAAATCGTTTTGCCGGAACAGAAAGTTGGGCATTAATCCCCTCGTGCGCAACATAAATGCGGCCAAGCACATCCATTTGGTCCCAGGCGATAAAAAGATGATTTCTGAATAAATGTGGATTGCCAATTTTGGCGTAGGCATAAAAAGAGAGCGTTAAACGGTCTTCTCCCGCTTCGTCTATAAGTGTTTCCCTCTCTTTAGCGCTTAATTTATTGTACAGTTGCATGCTATACTAATTAGTTAAGGTTAAAGAAATTTTTTGCAAAGATACGTTTAAAATTCAAGGAAGAAAAAATGCCCTGAAAATTGAATTCCCAGGGCATTTTTTGTGTGGCTAATTCGGTTTGTAATCTTTTTTACTTTCTTTCATAAATTAGATTTTAAAATTCTAGCCACCGTCTACCCGGCAACTCACATTCAGCAAAATAATCGCTGAAGCATCAAAACCACCAGGCATAACCAGACTTTTTCTCAAAAATCTCATAGGCAGAGTTAATTTTTAAATTTCTATTTGGTTTACTACCTCTTTGCAAGTACAGCGAGGCATTTGATTCAAAAAATTAAAATACCTCAGCAAAATTGTTTCAGTATTTTAAATCTATCATATAAGGTAAATATACAAAAGCCGTTCATATAAAATTGTGATGCAGGAAAACTTATAGTAATTTAGCAACTCTCTAAATAGATTATTCAAATTATGAGCAACGATAAAGAAAAAGAAGCAAAACTAAAAGCCTTAAAGCTTACCCTGGATAAAATGGATAAAACCTACGGAAAGGGTACCGTGATGAAGATGAGTGACCAGGCCGTAGTAGACATAGACGCCATTTCTACCGGTTCTTTAGGTTTAGATTTAGCCATGGGTGTTGGAGGATATCCACGAGGAAGGGTTATTGAAATTTATGGACCTGAATCTTCGGGTAAAACAACTTTAACTTTACACGCAATAGCTGAAGCTCAGGAAAAAGGAGGCATCGCTGCCTTTATTGATGCAGAACATGCTTTTGACCGTTTTTATGCAGAAAAACTTGGTGTAGATATAGAGAACCTTATTATTTCGCAACCAGATAATGGAGAACAGGCACTGGAAATTGCCGATAATTTAATCCGGTCTGGAGCAATAGATATAATTGTGATAGACTCGGTTGCTGCGCTTACTCCTAAAAGTGAAATTGAAGGTGAAATGGGAGATTCTAAAATGGGATTACACGCCCGTTTAATGTCTCAAGCCCTTAGAAAACTTACCTCTTCAATTAGTAAGACAAATTGTACCGTAATCTTTATTAACCAGTTAAGGGAAAAGATTGGGGTTATGTTTGGAAACCCAGAAACTACTACCGGTGGTAACGCTTTAAAATTCTATGCTTCGGTACGTTTAGATATTAGACGTTCTACGCAAATAAAAGATAGTAATAGTAACGTTATGGGTAATAAAACCCGTGTAAAAGTGGTGAAAAACAAAGTTGCCCCTCCATTTAAAACCGCCGAATTCGACATTATGTATGGCGAAGGAATCTCTAAGATTGGAGAAATTATAGATATTGGGGTTGATTATGAGATCGTGAAAAAGAGCGGTTCCTGGTTTAGCTACGAAGATACTAAATTAGGACAGGGTCGTGATGCGGTAAAAACTCTACTAAAAGATAATCCAGACCTTATGGATGAGCTTGAAGAAAAAATAAAAAATGCTATTAAAATAGCTAAAGAAGCTTAAGCTCAAGATTAAATAACAGCAAAGTCTTAAAAATCCCTTAAAAAAAGGGATTTTTTTGTTTCGGCACGCAACCATTTCAATAAAGCTGCATCTATGAAATAGATAACACTTAAATAACAAATTTAAAATGAAAAGAATTGCCTTGTTAATGGTCCTGGCCCTAAGTATTTACAGTTGCGAGACAGATGATGATGGTCCAACTGTAGCTTATGATTTTTCAGAAATTACTGGTTCAGATTTGCCGGAATATTTTGAAATTGATGAAGAGTACGAAATAAATGTAGATTATGTATTACCTTCAGCTTGCCATACTTTTGCAGGATTAGAGGGAGGTCAGGGTGCAAATGAAGAAAATGACTCAATATTTGAATATTATATTAGAGCCGTTTCTTCTTATGATCCTGCCCTGACTGAATGCACCGAAGAAAGCGACTCCCGAACTGGTAGCGCCAAAGCCTTCGATAATTTTAAGATTAATTCTGAAAATTATTCCATTATCAGATTTAATTTTCTTTCAGGCTTTGATTCTACCGATGAACCTGAATATTTAACAATCGATGTTCCAGTTGGAGAGCCAGAACCAGAAACACCAGAAGAAAATACTAACGCATAACAATTAAGTTAGTGAGTTTAGAAAAACTCATACATCAGTGTAAAAACCAGGATATTAGGGCACAGGAAAAGCTTTACCGATTGTACTCCGGTAAACTTTTTGGCCTGTGCCTTAAATATTCTAATAACTACCAGCAAGCTGAAGACAACTTGCAGGATGGTTTCATTACCATTTTCAATAAAATCAACCAATATGAAGATAAAGGTTCTTTTGAAGGCTGGATGAAACGTATTGTCATAAACACCACCCTACAAAAGCACCGAAAAGAGAAATATTTTGAGATCATTAATGAAAACCTTCTGGAAGATCCGGAAATAGAAGTTGATGACGAAGAAATCACAACCGATTTTCTATTAGAAAGCATTCAGGATTTGCCAGAACGTTACCGGCAAATTTTTAACCTCTATGCATTAGACGGATTTTCACATAAAGAGATCGCAGAAATGCTGAATATAAGTGTGGGAAGTTCAAAATCTAATTTGGCCCGTGCCAGGAATATTTTGAAGTCTAAAATAGAAAACCACCTCAACGACAATAAGGTGCAATCGCTATGAAAGAAAGAAAAAACATAGACCGGCTATACCAGGAAAAGTTTAGGGATTTTGCCCCTGAACCAAGTCCTGAGTTATGGAATAATATTGCCGGTAAACTGAAGGAGAAAGATCGAAAAAAGCCTTTTATCATTCCGTTATGGATAAAACTTGGCGGAGTTGCCGCAATTTTAGCGCTGGTTCTTGGCGGCTATTTCTTTAGCCAAAATAATTTTACAGAGACACAAGTTGTTTTTGAAGTAGAAGAAAGTGTAAAACCTCAAATAAATTTACCAGAAATCAATAAAAATGAACAGTTTACAAATGCTTCAGAAGTATTGAAAAACAATATGGATGAAACAATTTATTCAACATCTAAAGATGCAAAAAGCTCATCATCAAATAATAATTCAGCTTTAGTTTCTCAAAATACAAATGTTGAATCTGGCAAATCACAAATCACTTCTACTGAAAAAGAAAATAATGCGAACAAAATTACGGGCGAGTCAGGCGGACAAAATTCAGCTTTAGCAGGAGAAGATCATCAAAATTCCGAAGAAAAAAATATTCAACGTAAGGATTTCATCAATCCAAATTCAAAAAACGAACAGCAAGAACCAGATGCTATTGCTCAAAAGGAAGCGAATAAAACTGAAACAGAAGAGCAATTTTCAGCTAAAGACAGCCTGGAAGTAGCCCAGCAATTGGCGCAGATTGAAAAAGATAAAAACCTGGAAAAAGAAGAAGATCTTATTGCAGAGACAGCCAAAAAGAAACTGCGTTTAAGCACTTTTGCCGCTCCTGTTTTTTATGACAATTTAGGAAAAGGAAGTGCGATAGCACTACAATTTGCAGGCAACAACACCAGCTCGCAGGTTAGTATGGCTTATGGAATGAATTTGGCCTATGCTATTTCAGATAAAATAAAGATTAGGAGTGGGATTTCTAAAGTATCTATGAGTTACGATGTAGAAGATATTATGTTCTCTGTCGCTGTAAATCCTAGCAGTATAAGTTCCATAAATTATGAGTCAGATAATGTGCAATTAGATAGCGCGCCATCGGGACTTCCCGGCAGCCAGCTCGGAAATAGCGACGGAAGTAATTTCTCTGGCACCAATATGGCCTTACCCGGCGAAATCAATCAACAGTTCGGGTTTATTGAAGTTCCGCTAGAAATTGAATATAATCTTGTAGATCGTAAAATTGGCATTAACCTAATTGCCGGCGGAAGCAGCCTGTTTTTAGATGAAAATAGTATAAAGGTAAATACCAATAATCAAAACACCAGAATTGGCGAAGCAAACAATATTAATAAAGTTAGTTTCAGCACCAATGTGGGAGTGGGATTAGATTACAAACTTACCGATAGTTTTCAGTTGAATTTAGAACCAATATTTAAATATCAACTAGATACTTTTGATGATGCTCCAGGAGTACGCCCATTCTATTTTGGCGTTTATTCCGGGATAAGTTTTAATTTTTAGCACCTATGAAAGGAGTAGAATCCTTCAGAAGTTTTATTTTGAAGGATTTTTTTGCTCCAAATCCTTAGTAAGCTCGTCAAAAATTACCTGGCGTGTTTGGTTTCTTAATTTTTTTCTATCGGCAGGATGCATTCCTTTTGTAGTAATAAATTCATGAATTTTCACGCGAAGTTTCCCCGGCGCTCCGGATATGAATTTATAAGAAAAGCGCTTTTTATTATCGTAAAAGGTTATGGGAACAATAGGAATTTGATGAGCTATAGCCAACCTAAAAGCTCCATCTTTAAAACTATCTAAAACCAAAGACCTGTCATTAGGCACACCACCTTCAGGAAAAATGCAAATACTCTCTCCCATATCTAATCTTCGGCGAGCTTCAGTTACCACATCCTGCTTGCTTTTCGCGCAATTTCTATCTACGGTTATATTTGTTTTTCGGTAGAAAAATCCAAAAACAGGAATTTTAGCAAGTTCCCTTTTCCCTACAAAAATAAATGGCTGCTTAATGATCACCAGCATCATCATAATATCTATCATAGAAGTATGATTAGCCACTAACATATAATTCTTCTTCGGGTCAAGTTGCTGCATCCTTTTAATTTCAGGATAAAAACCCATTCCATATAAGATACACTTAGCCCAAATACGGGCACAAACATAATATTTAGGATAAAGCCTTTCTGCCGAAGAAAACACAACAAGCACCGGAAACATTACTAAGATTGGTAATACAAGTAGAATATAAAACCAGATTCGCCATAAAATAGTAAGTATTGTGCGTAGGATGTTCATAGAAGCCAAAAGTACTAAATTGAACCGAGGGAATTCGGTAAAAAAATTACCTTTGCAGAAAACCGAAAAAGCAGATGTCCAGAATTCTTACAGGAGTACAAAGTACAGGAACTCCACACTTGGGAAATTTATTGGGAGCAATTTTACCGGCTATAGAAATGGCCAATAAACCCAATAACGATTCTTTTATTTTTATTGCAGATATGCATTCGCTAACCCAAATAAAAGATGCCGAAACTTTAAGAAACAACACCTATTCTGTAGCGGCAACCTGGCTTGCCTGCGGTATAGATATTGAAAAAACCGTTTTTTATCGCCAAAGTGATATCCCGCAAACGGCAGAGCTTTCCTGGTATTTAAGCTGTTTTTTTCCGTATCAACGCTTAACCTTAGCACATTCTTTTAAAGATAAGTCAGATAGGTTAGAAGATGTGAATGCAGGGCTTTTTACTTATCCTATGTTAATGGCAGCAGATATTTTACTTTATGATGCCGAAATTGTACCCGTAGGAAAAGACCAGCTTCAGCATTTAGAAATCACGCGTGATGTGGCTTCACGTTTTCATTCTAAAATGGGCGAAGCTTTTGTAATTCCTGAAGCGAAAGTTCAGGAAAACACCATGTACGTTCCTGGAACCGATGGCGCCAAAATGAGCAAATCTAAAGGCAATACCATAAATTTATTTGTAACCGATAAAAAACTAAGGAAACAAATTATGGCTATTGACACCGATAGCACACCTCTCGAAGAGCCAAAAAATCCTGATACCTGTAATGTTTTCGCACTTTATAAATTAGTGGCTAAAGACGCACAAATCGCTGAAATGCGCAAGAATTATGAAGAGGGTGGCTTTGGGTATGGGCACGCTAAACAAGCTTTATACGAATTGCTTCTAGAGCAGTTTGAAACTCCAAGAAAAAAGTATGAATATTATATGAATAACCTGGAAGAGATTGACAAAGCCCTGGAAGTCGGTGCCGAAAAAGCCAGAAATGTAGCTAATGAGGTTATAAACAGGGTAAGGAAAAAAGTAGGTTACTAGATCAATTCAAATAATTTACCGGGTAATGGGCGTACCACGCCTTTTAATTCCATATTAATTAAAATACCCGCAGTTTTATAAGAGGGAAAGTTACAGTTTATCGCAATGCTATCTAGCTGGGCTTTCCCTTCCTTTTGCAGAAAATCTAAAACATTATTTTCTTCCTCATCAAGCTCTACAAACATTTGTTTTTGTACCGGTTTCGCTGATTCTTCCGGTTGCCAATTGAGCATATAGATCAAATCTGCTGCAGAATTCAATAAATGTGCCTTTTGAGATTTTATAAGATCATTACAGCCTTTACTCAATTTGTCTGAAGGCCTTCCCGGCACAGCAAAGACTTCCCGGTTATAAGAATTTGCAATATCTGCAGTAACCAGCGAACCACCTTTTTCAGCACTTTCTATCACTACAGTTGCTTCGCTTAGACCGGCGATGATTCGGTTTCGTTTTAAGAAATTATTCCTATCAAATTTGTCACTGCTCCAGAAATCGGTAAAGAACCCGCCATCCTCTTCCACTGAGGCTACATATTTTTGATGCACTTTTGGATAAATTTGATTTAAACCATGTGCCAGGCAACCTATATTCTGCAATTTATTGGCCACTGCTGCCCTTTGTGCGGTAATATCAACTCCATAGGCAAAGCCAGAAACGATCACAGGATTTAACGGACTCAATTCTTCGATAAATTTTTCGCAAAAAGCCACACCGCTTTGGGTGATCTTACGCGTACCCACAACACTAATAATCTTTTGGTATTTTAGATTGATATTCCCTCTTCGGAAAAGTACCACCGGGCCATCTATGCAATGCTTTAGCTTATCGGGATAATCCTGATCTTTAAAATAAAGTACTTTTATCTGATTCTTTTCAATGAATTTCAATTCTTCCTCTGCGGCTTTAAGATGAGTAGCATCAAAAAAATCGCGTAAACGGTAGCCACCAATCCCATCTATTTTTAATAAATTCTGCTTTTTCTGCTGCAATACATTTTTAGCCGATCCAAAATGCCTAATCAATTTCTTAGCAAGTGTATCTCCCAGATTTGGAATATGTTGCAAGGCCAGGACATACTGTAATTCTTCAGAAGACATAATTGGATTTTCATTAAAATTACAGAAAAAAAGATTTGTTAATAAAATTTCTTTAGGTAATTTTAGGAGGAATAAAATAACCCCTTATTTTTGCGGCAATGAAGATAGCTAACTACATCCAGGATTTACTTTATCGTTACGAATGCGTAATTCTGCCAGGCTTTGGGGCTTTTTTATCCCAAAAAGAACCGGCATTTATAGACAAAGACACCCAAACTTTCCATCCACCCAAAAAAGTGGTTTCTTTTAATTCGCAATTAAGAAAGAACGATGGGCTTTTGGCAAACTATATTGCTGCAGCGCAAAAAGTATCTTACACTACTTCGGTAAATATGATTGCTGAATTTGTAGAAAAACTGGAAGAATCATTTAAAGAGGATGGTAAGGTTGAACTTGAAAATATTGGACGTTTCTTTTATTCGGAAGAAAAACTTCAGTTTGAACCTTTTGAGCACGTAAATTATCTAACCGATTCTTTTGGACTGGATAGCTTTAAAACTTCAGCAATTAGCCGCGAAACTTATAAGAAGCAAGTGGAAGAGCTGGAAGAAAAAGCTCCTATCCTATTTACCCCTGAAAGAAGAAGAAAAACTCCTGCTTATCTTAAATATGCCGCTATAGGTCTTATTGCTTTAGGAATTTCTGGCTTTGCAGGATTAAACATCTACAGCAGCCAGGTTTCTAAACACAATATAGCTGAGCAACAACAAGCCCAGGAACAACTCCAGGAGCAAATTCAGCAGGCTACTTTTGTTATTGATAATCCTTTACCTGCAGTTACTTTTAACGTAGCTAAACAAACCGGAAGCTATCATATTGTAGCCGGGGCATTCCGTGTAGAAGAAAATGCGAAAACCAAAGTGGCTGAACTTAGAAAAGAAGGTTTTAAAGCTCATCTTCTTGGCGAGAACAAGTATGGATTGCACCAGGTAGTTTATGCCAGTCATGAAAAAAGACGAGACGCCATAAATATGTTGCGTGAAGTAAAATCCATTAATGAAGCTGCGTGGCTATTAGTACAGGAACTTTAATAGTTCTTTAAGCTGTAAATTGCCCAAAGCACCTTATTTTTGCCAAAAATTGGCAAAATGCAGGCAAAACACCCAGAAGAATCCAGAACTACTTTAACCGACTTGGTTTTACCCAGTGAAACCAATCCCCTAAATAATTTATTTGGTGGTGAGCTACTCGCCAGAATGGATCGTGCTGCCAGCATTGCTGCAAGAAGGCACAGTCGCCGTATTGTGGTTACCGCCTCGGTAAATCACGTAGCCTTTAATAAGGCAGTTCCTTTGGGAAGTGTGGTAACGGTAGAAGCTGCAGTTTCCAGGGCTTTTAAATCTTCTATGGAGATCTTTATTGATGTTTGGGTGGAAGATCGCGAAAGCGGAAACCGCTCTAAAGCCAATGAAGCCATCTACACATTTGTAGCCGTGGACGAAACGGGTTCTCCTGTTGCCGTTCCTCCTTTAGATCCCGAAACAGAGCTGGAAAAAGAGCGCTATGAAGCAGCTTTAAGAAGAAAGCAACTTAGCCTGGTACTTGCAGGAAAAATGAAGCCTAATGAAGCTACAGAACTCAAAGCTTTATTTGAGAGTTAGCCATTCGGGTTTTGTAGATGAAGCCTCACCCCAAAGCCAAGCAGCAAAAAACTTTGCTTATTGAAATAATCGTCGAGAGTTGGCGGAGTATCAATGTCCATTCTGTCCCAGCGCAATGAAGCTTTGATGAAAATCGCGGCGGTTTTATCAAACCGATATCCTAACTCGCTTCGCAAAATTAAACTGTTCCCATCTTCGGTAAAACGAGAATCCGGGGCTCGGTTTACATTATTAACCTCCCCAAAACCGGCCAGGGTATGTATATTCCATTCTTTATTAAATGCATGATAATAACCAAGATGAAGTCCTAAATAATGTGAATTAATTCTTTTTATGGCACCGGTATTCCTCAGATCTCCCTCTTTTAAGTCTCCGCTTATATAACTATATTCTCCACCAATAGTTAGAAACGGAAGCACAAACCAGTTAAAGTCCAGGCCGAAACCTGACTGAGAATAATTCTCCCAACTGGAATTATTTACACTATAACCTCTAAAAAATTCTCCAACAAAAAATACGGTTTCAGGATCTGTAGCTAAATATTGATTTGGATGTGGTTCAGGAATGGTATCCTGCGCAGTAAGTACAAGCGGAAAAAAGATTACGATTAGGAAAAGTTTAATAGCTGAACTCATACACGGAATTTTCAGGAGTTATTTCAACATTTATTGTATTGTAAACCGCTTCAGCGCTAAATTTATATTTAAACTGAAGATCGTTGTTTTCTATAGTTTTAGCTGAAATTGTCATTTCATCTTCTCCTGGCAATATTTTGTTCCAGTATTCGCTCTCCCCCTGAAACCGGAGGGAATTATCAAATGAATCTTCCTGAAGTTTTCTGTATATTTCGGTAGAAGAATAAGAAAATTCAAAAAATAAAGTATCGTTTCTGGCCGAAGTATTATTGAGCTTAACTTGAAATTCCAGAATTTTAGGTAGTTGTATATTTGTCAATTCAAAGGAATTTCCTCTCGAGCCAATAGAATCTAAATAGTGAATAGTACTAAATTCTTCCCTGTAATCCTGATGATTTGGATGGTTTATACTTACCCCATAAAAACTATTATCGGTATCTAAGCTTACAAAAGAAAATTCCCCGGATGCATCTGTAGAACTTTCTCCAAGCATTTGGGCTGGCCTTGCCCATAGCCTATCGTATTCTGCGCCCGATGCGATTACACTTATATTTTCTATCGGTGTATTTTCAGCATTTAGAATATTTCCCGATATCAGCATTCTCTTACTGCCAACCACTCCTACATTGTGCTGGACGCAACCGGTAAAAACAATAAATATTAGAAGTAGTAAGGCTTTTTTCATAGGCAAATAACCAGGTTTATACTATTAAGATGCAAAAAAACGATAAAGGTTGCGTGGAGAAACTACATTTCCAGAATCCAATCTGCCGGATCCATCTTTTGCATATTCTTATAGATCAAAAAGTGCAAAGTAGTTTTAC
>VMHT01054051.1_pt1 | contig 17760 bp, 9 predicted proteins | sample 4693611 | NCBI WGS metagenome assembly VMHT01 (sample SAMN12280063, study PRJNA550983) | marine metagenome | isolation source: seawater sampled from same location over 5 years 0.02-0.2 micron viral filtrate | place: USA: collected off the coast of southern California halfway between the port... ...
AACATAATAGTACCTACCGAGTTGTTTAAGTAATTTAAACTTCTACCCTCTAAGCTGCTAGGTGATGTTCTCCTAGTTTTACCCGTGTACATTGCCTCTAGCATATTTTCTAAAGCTTTTCTATAAGGTGTTCCGTGAATAGTCTCAAGCTTATTTAAAGCTTCAGGAGTAAACATAGCGTCTACATTATTTTTCCAATCCGTTAAGTATTTAGACCTAAGTGTAGTGTTTAAACCTTGTCTTAAGTCCCCTGCTATATCACCTGCATACCAGTCTTTACCGGGTTTAACATATTCTCCACCTGCTATTCTTTTTAGGTTTAAAGCTAGTACTTGTAAATCTACATTAGAATCAATTACTTTTTTCAAATTTGTAACTTCTACTTTTGACAATCCTGGTATTTCATAACCTTGTTTATCCCAAATAGCAACTCTAAGAGCTTGCTCATATGTAAATTTAGAACCAGGTACCTTTTTGGTAAGATTAAAGTCGGGAGAATTTGATTTTACGTGCTTTTTTATGTCCCTAAACTGCTTGGCCATTTCTACATTTTGCCTGTTTATTAAAGTATACGCTTTAGCATACGGCTCATATAGGTTTTTCTTAAAAAACGCTTGATCAGCTTCTCCTTGTTTGCCTTTACCTGCATTGTAGTTCATTAATCCCACAAAATCATCAGCGCTAGCAGATACAAAAAGCTTATATTTACCTTTGTTGCCCGCTTCTATTTTAGCTGTTACATCAGAAAACGATCTTGTTTCTCCAGATGTTCTTGTCACTATTTTATCAAATTCCTTGCTAAGGTCTTTAGAAGCAAGCTTTCTTTCTTCCAGTTTATTTAAAGCTTCACTAATCTCATTCCATTGCTTACCTCTTCTTTTGGGATCGACCCGGTCAAGAGCCTTTCGAAGACCATTAGAACCTAGTTCTTGAAAAAGCTTTTCTCCTTGAGTGTAACCTTTGTATGGCTCGATTATTATTAGGCTATTGTTTAAACTGTTCGTTCTTAAAAAAGTATTTAATACTCTGTCGGCATAAACTTGCTTTGAAGAACCCCCAAACCTTTTGCTGTCCTTAACCTTTTGAGTGGGGACATCTATAATAGCTTGGCCTAACCCATCTACAAGAGCAGCAATATCTTCTTTTGGATTTTCAGACTTTTTTAATATTTCTAAAAAATCTAAGTTATAGTTTTGCAACTCAATCATGTGCTCATTATGAGTATTTTTTTTCTCGCCTTTTTTATACTTGCCAATACCGCCCATGGTAACAGATTCGTAAGGTACTAATAGTTTAAATATACCGGTTGCATTGTCAGTTTGTATTCTAAGAACGTCAGCCGCTCCTTGAACAGATAGTTTTCCGTTTTTTACAGCGTCATAAAGAGCGTTGTAGGTTTTTTCTAACAATTTTTTATTAGCTTGAACAGTAAGATCAAATCCATCCGCTTGCCCTCTAAGCTCAGGGTGAGTCAGTTCGTTTCTTACAAAATCAGATAACTCTTGTCTAAATTTATTGCTATCAGTATTGTTTTTGTATTTTTCTCTAAGACTAGCAATTTTATTTTCTACTTTGCCGTTAAACCCTTTACCTCCGACTTCTGCTTTATTCCACGTGCCTTTACCAGGGACAGGCGCATAAGCATACTTGTAATCTAGGTTTTGTGATCCATCTTTGAAATTTAACTCGCCAAGCACCTTATTAAGCATGTCTTTGCTATTTGTAGTACCTGTAGCTTTTTGGCTTATTTTACTACCGTTTATCCGTAATCTCCTATTTACCCCTAAAGTAGCTAAAAGAGTTTTTCTAATAAATGGAGGCAAAGATTCAATATTCCCAAACTCTTCTGCTAAAATCTTTAAACCTTTAACCAACTCAGAGCGTTCGGTATTTCCGTCTTTTCCGACAACATCGTTACCTACTTCGGAAAGCTTAGTATACGGAATGTTTGCTTTTTTATAAGCTATATTCCAACCCGCTTCCGCTAAAATTCTTTCCGCTACCACGTCCTCAACAAACTGGTTTCGTTTAGCTGCTGAATTAATTAGCTCAGGAGTTAACTCTCCGTAATATTTTGGCAAGTTTTTACTTACAGTAGAGACTAATTTTCTAAAATCTTCTTCTGTTACTCGCTTTTCTAAAAACGAAATACCAAGCTCATTAGATATGTCTTTAGCTGCCATATTTACTGACTTGCCGTCGGCTATTTTCTGAATGATGTTCATGGAAGTATTCGCAGCTTCTAAACTTTGTCTATAGACTCTATTAGTCATTGCTTTACCAATCTCTTTCATTAGAGCTGTAATAGCTGTTTCGTGATTTCTGCTAGGTTTTTGATTTTTATTAGCTCCAAATAATTCTAAAAATACTGTCTCATTAAAAGGTTTTTTAGTTTGAGTAGCTAATCCAGCCTCGGTCCCTGTAGTCATGTCCACTCGCTCACCTTTTTCGTAAAAATTTTTTAGTAAGCTAGCTTGTATGCCGGTAGAAGTAGAAAACTTATCGGCCATTTTTCTAGCCCCTTCAGGTAATAGCTTATAAATAAGCTCAGCGTTGTTTCTTATAAACTGTTGCCGTAGCTTCAATGTTTTAGCTTTGTCTAGTTTGCCACTTTCTTTAAATACTTGCCCAAATACTTTTTCAGTTACCCCAGAAGCTGCATCTGTTAAGTTTTTATAATTTACTTGTTCTGGTGTTAAGTCTTTAGTTGCTTCATTAACTTTTTCAATAAACTCTGTTTTAAGTTTTGGGTCTGTAATTAATCTTTCAACAGGTTCAATTAATCTGCCTTCGGGAACTGATTCAGAAACCGAAGTTTCAGTAGCTACTTTTTCAGCAGCTTCCATTCCTTTGTTAATACCCACTTCTGCTGACTGTATACCTAGTCTTTTAGCTAAATCATTGGCTCTTAAATACCCTCTATTTATTAAAAACTTTTCAGCGGATTGCTTACCGGGTTTATACTCATTAAGAACCATAGCCACTAAGTCAGAGCGCATAGACTCTTGAAACTTTTCTCTAGTAACGCCAGCTCTAGCGTCTTCAGGTATTGGATCAAAAAGTGCTTTAGTTCTACCGGTTATTAACTTACCAATAGGATCACTTAAGGATTCTATTATTTCGTTTTCTATTCTTTTTTCATCTGCTCCTTTAATTGGGTCTTTGCCAAACTTTTTAGCGATTGCCCTGTTTTTTTCTCTAAGCCTAGTTAGTTCTTCGTACTGCTTGTCTATGTCTATTTTTTCAAGCTTTTCTCTTTTAGTATAGGTACGAGGAGTTGGTTTAGAAACTTCACTTTTATCTTGTTTTTCTACAGCTTCAAGTTTATTTTCTAAAATAACAAGTTGACTTTCATATGTATCGTAATCTATTTCTTCTCTGCTTAGCTTTTCTTCAAGAGCTTCAATTTCTAATTCAATTTTTTCCTTAGCAAGGTCAATTTCCTTAGAAGCAAACTTACCAACTTCTACGCCTCCCTTTTCCAGGGTATTGTTTACTTCGTAGCCTAGCACATTTATTTTGTCTAATTCAGCTAAAGCTTGTATCTTTTTTTCAATTTTTCCGCCGGTTCTTACTGATTCACCTAAACTAGCAAAAATTTGTAGTACGTCTTTAGCCGTTTGCGGTTTAAAACCACCCATGTACTCACCCATAAAGTTTTTTAAGTCAAGCTTAATTTGCCCTAGTACTGTACCTGCAAAATCTTTATTACTATAATAAAATTCAGGGCGTGACACTGTTTCTATTGCAAAAGCTAAAAACTCTTCAGCTAATAAATCTTTTTTTATTTTAAATTCACCATTTGGTCCTTGTTCACCATAACCCATCTCTATAGCTCTTTCTATTGCTTCTGCAGGAAGCCCAGCTATTTCTTGTCCGGCAAAAACTTCAGACATTTTTTTAGTAAAGTTTTTTGACGCTTTTGGATTTTCAGTAAAGTAAGCGTTTACAGAAGCGTGAAATATTTCATGGTTTCCTATGGCTAAATCAAATTGCTGCAAGTCAAGAAACATGGTGTTTGTCTTGGGATCGTACTGTGCTCTGTCTTCAAAGGGGCTGTCAAAATTTTCTAATCTAAATTTTTCTCCTTTTCCAAAAACAACTTTCACTCCTTTATATCCTGGAATAATTTGTTTAAGAGCTTTATTCATTGGATTTATAACCTGCTCTTGATAATTTCTTTCAAACGCTGGACTTTGTACGTCAAGTTTAACTGAATTCATTTCTATTATCGCAAGTTGACTTAAATTAGCAGCAGCAGCTTCATTAGCGTCGTACTGTTCGCGCTCCTTTTTTGATAAGTCTTCAAGTTTCCTTTTTGGTCCGATGCTAAATTCAGGCAATTGCCCATCAATCCCCTTTTTTTCCTGAGTCACACCGTTTAGCATGTCGTTGTTCTTTTTAACAAGTTCAGTGGCTAGTCTCATTTTCTTTTGGGTAGACATTAGGTCTGTTTTTTTAACGCTATGAACTCCTGTTATTCCAAAAACTAAAGTGTTAACTAATATCCTTTTTGCATTTTCATCAAAGTCTCCGAAATGTTTGTTAAAATTAGCAGAAAAATCTTGGTCATTCATAAGGTCTTTATAGGCGAATGTTGTAAGCTCACCTACTTCAGCAGAAGCTGCTCCTACTGGTCCAGATTTAACTACTTTTTGAAAAAGAGGATCTAACCATTTATATTTTCCTTTGAATTTAAAAACGTTTTGTGTCAAAGCTCCACCCCCGTAGAACGCAGCTCCTGTTGTTGGGGCAAAATCAAATACCCCTTGCATTTTAACTTCTTCTACTAGTACGTTAGTTGTATGGTAAAGCGCTTTGCTCCATGCGTTCCCGCTTCTTAATGCTTGAAAAGCTCTAGTCGCCCCTGTTATAGTGCCTATACCACCTGTTACATAAGAAAGCGCAGCTAGCTCAATTATCATAGGTACAAACTCTCCTATGCCAGTACTAACCAGCTCGGACATAGATACGTCAACCGCTTCTTTTTGCTTGTCGTTTAACTCAATAATATCAGCCTTAGTATCTCCTTTTACTATACCCTTATTAATAACCTCTATAGCGCCTTGAAGATCGTTTAACCTGTCTCTGTCAGTTTTACCTAAAGATCTGTCAAGATCATCGTCATTCAATCCAAACCAACTTCTACCAATAGCTCGCGCTCCTGAAACAACTAAGTTTGGAAAAAAAGGCAATGTATCTATACTAGCGGGATCTGTATTCACAACGGCTAAATCAAACAAACCAGCAAGCCTAGCATTAAGCTCTAGCTTTTCTTCGTCGTACATTTTTAAAGCTGTTATTTCCTGCTCGCTAAATCCATCAGTAGCCCAGCCTTCTAGTTGGAAAACCCCCTCAAAACTCGCGGAGTCCAGGTTTAATTTATAAAGGTCTGCAATGGATAATTTAACAATTCTGTTTTCAGGTATATCAATACCAAATGATTCAAAGTAAAACAAAGCTGTCTTATTACGTACTGCGTTTAAATCGTAGGTAAGTGTTTGCTCAGAAGACTTTTTATTAAATATTTGTAAATCTAAAACAGCATTTTTATACTCTTGCTTAGCCGCTTCTCTTTGCGTGATATTTTGCGATTCAGCTACAGTTTTAGCGTTTTTTCTTCCTTGTTCTTTATATAAAAGAGCTTTTTCTTTAAGTTTTTTTATTTCTTCTTCAGTAAGATTTTTCATTCCGTCCAAACCGAAAAACTCTCCTTGTTCTTCAAAGTCAGGTAAAGTCCTTTGTATTCCTTGTGAATTATAGGTCGCACCTACTTTTGACATTTGTTCCTGAAGTCTTATTACTTCTTCTCTATATTTTTCTTTTTTTAATGGGTCTTTTTCTGCTTGAAATCTGCTATACGCCTCGTCAATTTGAGTATTTAACTTTACTTTCTGTCTTACACTAACTCCTCCTTCTTTTAAAAACCTTTGCGTGGTTTCTAACAAAAAGTTATCGTCTAAACTGTAATTACTACGTTCTATAGTACGCTGATTTTCAGCTTTATTTAGAGCAATTCCAACTTGGCTATCGTACACGTTGTCGTATACGTTATTAAAAGAATCTTTGTCTATTTTAAAACCTACATTCTGCTCTACACTAGCTTTAACATAGCTTTTTATTAGTTCTTGTTGATCATCATCCCAACCTGTGTATGCTTTAGCATAGTCTGCACTTTCGTATATTAACCCTTCTACTGAAGATGGGTTTAAAAGAACATTTTGTATAGAGCTTTCTACATCTCTAACTATTTTTACTTTTTCGTCACTGCTAACTCCTTTTTTTTCTTCAGGAATACTAAGTACAAATCCGCTAGCTCCTACGCTACTGGTTGTATAAGTATCTTCCCGCTCAATGTTGAAAGGATCTATGTTTTTTTTACTGATGAAACTGTAATTACTACGGTCTATAGCACCCTGCGCTTCTTCTTTTTTTATTTTGCGACGCTTTTCATCTACCTCAGGTTTAATTTCTTCTAAAATATCTTCAGGTGTTGCAGCTTCAGCTTGTGAAACCAAAGAACCACCTTCCGAGCTGGAACCCATATCGAGCGCTGTGTTTACATCTACAGCCGCACCCGGTATCTGCAGTTGGTCTTTTTTTGGTTGGGAAGCTTGTAGCGTTTGTTGCTTAATTTCTATTTTTAATTTTTCCTGTTTAAGTCTTTTAACTAGTTCTTCTCCTGTAATTCCTTGCACCACTAATTCAGCTGCGATTTTTTTAAGTTGTCCCTTAATAGGATCTTGCGTTAAAGCCATTTTTTATTAGTTATTAGTTATTAGTTATTAAGTTTTATCTTGGTTATCATTGTATACTCGCTCTACAGCAGCGTTGCTCACCTGCTCAATCTCTTCTGACGTCAATACTAAACTTGCATCTTCTTCTCCAAAGCCTCCTCTAAGTAGCATAGGATTACTAGCTGTCTGTGTTGTAAAATATTTCTCATCTGCGCCAAAAATACCCCTTTCTTGTAACTGCCACTCATTATCTCCTGCCCTTACAACCCTATAGTTATCACCAACCTGGAGAGTACTATTGACCTTAATGTTTTTAGCAGTTTCAAGTTTTGCAAGGTAAAACCTAGCTTTTTTATTTGGTTTGTTTTTGTCATCCTTACCGCCTTCAGTAGTAATGGTTTTGTCTTCTAAAGAAAATCCTTGAATTTTAGTACTTAGTTCTCTTTTCGAAGTCGTTAAATAATGATCAGTTATTTTATCTAACACCTTTCTTGTCTTATTTTTTTTGTCTTTTTCTAAAGCTTCAGAAAGGCTATCTTCATTACCCATTTTGTCTTGCCATATACTATTCATATAATTATACTGCTCAGGCGTATTTAATTGTTTTAAAAAATAATTAGTTACTCTTGGCTTTACCAATGCGTCGTTTACTTTGTAGTTTATTATTTTTGTACCTGCTACTGTTCCTTTACTAGTATCGTCTTTTACTAATACACCGTTAGCAATTAAGTCTACTTTATTAGCGCTATCTCCAAAAAACAAATTAAAAGAAGTGTCAGCCGTTCCTTTGTCATCGACAATTCCTTTAAATATTGTATAATCAGGATTTGCTTTTATACCGTTTGTTATACTTGTTACATTTAATTTAAAAGTTTTCCCGTCAATAGTAGTTTTTAGTATTCTAGAGTTATTTTTCCCTGTTTCAATAACGGTATTTTTACCTCCATCGGCTAAATCTTTTGCGACTGATAGCATGTTTATATCATTAGTAAAACTAATACCGCCAGCAGCTCCTACCCCTTTTTCTAGTTTTTCTTTGTACTGCTGTACTATATATGTAGACGTAGTCAAATCATCTGTTAGTTGCTCAGGAAACTTGTTTAACCGTGCAATTTCTGCTTTAGCTCTAGCTATTTCTTCAGGAGAAACAAAAGTTTTAGCCATTATTAAATACTGGTCGTTTATTTTTCTTTTAATATCCTCAGCTTGTTTAACTAGGCCGTCGTTTAGTGTAGAAATTTCACCAGTATTACCTAGTTTATTTATATTGTCATCCATAGCTTGAGAGTCTTTTAAGCTACTTGTGATAATTTCTGCTTTACGAGCTTGCTCTCCAGTAGCGAATGTGTAAACGTCTCCTGCTAGTTTTTGTATTCCTTCGTAGACTGCTGCGCCTGTATTTGCTAATACTTTATCTGGATTTCTATATGTTCCCATTTAGTTTTTTTTAATTATTTTTCGCACTTATATAAATCATTTTACCCACCATAGGTTCCAGACCCTTCATTAACATTGTCGTATATATTGTCTTCTGGTTGAGGTATATTAACCACCCGATCAGGTGCTACTTTTTTTTTTAAAGCCGCTTGCTCTGTTGCGTAAGTACCGGCAGCCGAGGCCACAGCGCCTAAGCCTCCGATAGCTGATCCTATAGCTCCGTCACGCGCTTGTTGGTTTGCTGCAACTTGTCCTCGATAAGAATCAATCTCAGCTTGTTTTCTATCTAGCTCAACTCCTTGTCTCGCTTCTTTGACTTTAAATACGTAATCTTTACCTTGAACTTCTGCTTGTTGCATACGTTTAGCTTCACTCATTTCAATATTTTGAAGTCTTTGAGCTTCATCCATTCTAGCAGAATCTAATTTCATTTCTGTTTGAATACGTTTTTCTTGCAAGCCTTGTTCTTGCTGCTCTATTCCAGCAGCGACATCTTTTTTACTTGTTAAAGCTGCTTGCGCTAAAGCGGTTGCCCCTCCTGCGCTAGCACCCGATGCAGCTAAGTTATCTAGAGTATTTGCTAAAGCGATATCTGCTTGTTCTATTTTGATCTCAGCGGCTTGAGTAGCTACACCGAGATTTTTATACCTGTTTTGAAGCATACCACTAGTGTCTGAAGCTAAACCAGTAACGCTTTTTATTCCTTCATAAGGATTTATAATTTCTTGTCTAGCGTCTTCTAGTGCTTTTAAATCTTGCTCTGCTCTACCTACCTTGCCTTTAGCGTCTTGAGCCCTTTGGTTTGCGCTAATAGCTTGCACCCCGCTACTTACTACTGCTGCACCTGCCGCTACTAATGCTGTTACTGCTCCCATATTAATTGATTTTTTTAATTATTTCGTAAGAGGGCTTTGTATCTACGTGATACCCTAGCTTCTTGTGTGTTTCCATTAAATGTTTATTTCTTCCAATGCTGAATATATATTTATACCCTTGTTGCTTACAAACCTCTTCAGCTCCGTTTATTAAAAGCTCTATAGCTTCTTTTCTATTTTTACCTTTATATGTAGGATCAGATACTATAAACTCTAACAAAGCTGTTTTAGAGTTTGCTGTATAAACAAACCCTGCTACAATCGGCTTACCGTCGCTTTCAACCATAAATCCACCCTTACCATTATCAGGAAGCATGTCTTTAGGAGGTGCTTTCCACTCTTTCCAAGCATCCCACCAAGATACTAATGTATCCCAGTCAGAATCCTTGAGCATTCTAATATTTAATTGCATTTAATTTAATTTAATTTAATATGATGATTCTGTGTAGTTTGAAGACGTTGCAAACAATTCTTTTTTATTGCCTGGGTCTGTAAGCGTGTCTGTTGAAATTTTTACAGTAGCTGTCATACCTTTTATTCCAGATATATTCATGCCATAATTAATTTCAGTAGGAACACCAGTGCTAGCGTTTATTAGGTTAGATTTGTATTTGTTTTCTTTTCTATCAAATCCCGATCGCTGTCTAGTTATATTAGGATAAGGCGTTCCAAATTTTTGAAAGTAGCTAGAAGGCAAAACTAAAAGCCCATCAAGTGGGTCTATAACATATTCTCCTTCCGCATAGCTTTTAACCGGGCTAGCGTTGTCTGTATACTCACTATAAATTCCGCGGGTGAAATCGACTCCTGTTGCGTCTGAAACAAAAGAGTCTATTTGCCATCCATTACTTCCTTCGTAACCCACTGTTAAAAAGTTTTTAGGTGTTGAAACTTTTGGGTTAAATACAAAAGTTATACTAGATGCCTTTCTATCGTTGTTGTAAAAATTATTGTGATCATTTTCTTCTGCGTAGTGCTCATGCAATCCTTTTTGAACATCGCTGGCGTTGCTATTTGTTGAGTAAAACTTTCCTTTAAATGAAAATACTTGATCAGGCTTGTAGTCGTAAAAACTAACCCAACCTTTTGTTGCTTCGCTAAAAGATAAAGTTTTATAATCGCCATTACTGTGTGGCTGTAAAGACAAAGTATATCCTTCCCCTTCTATATCATACCCTCCAACAATTTTGCCTTTAACTGTCGAGTTTAAATCTAAAGCAGACATTTCATCTCTAAAAAAATCTCTCATTCCGTATGCGGATATTTCTGTTATACCGTCGTTAGAAAGTCTTAAAACTAAGTTTTTGTTTTTGTCTGTAAAGTATTTTCTGTTTGCATAGACTGCAAAACTTCCTGGGTCTTTTGATATACCGTACTCTCCTGTATAAGGTACAACTTGCCCAATTACTTGAGCCGCTGTAGTGGTTAAAGCGCTTCCTTCTGCAGAGTATATAGCGTCTTTATCTATCAATGCTCTACTAACTTTCAGCTCTTGGAAAACTGTTAAGTTCGTATTTTCCGCATATAGTTTTTGTATACTGCCTTTAGCAGGATCTAAGCTTCTTGTAATTTCTTCGCCGGCAGGAAACTGGTTTGTATTATTAATACCGGTTCTAGAATTAAATATACCAGAGTATATTAAACCGCTTTGTCTTATAGACCCTGAGTTTGTTTCAGATATTAAATAAGCTTTAGCGCCAAAGTCAACAGAAGTATTATTGTAACCACCTCTAATTCTGCTTTCTTCAATAATCCAGTTTTTTGCCGTGTTATTAGTCAGGTTCGGAATACCTTTCCAAACAGGGTTTCCACTACCATCTACTGTCTTCCTTAAGTTAAAAGCGTTAAAGTATTTTACTTCTATTACTGCTGCCATGTATCTATAATTACTTGTTTATAATATTATTTAGGAATTTTCAGCTACTCTGTATAATTGTATGTGCTGGTAGTGCTCCGGGTGCTCTCCACCTAAGTCTATTCTAGCCGTTAAAACATTGTTAGCTGATATTTTAGCGTCGCGAACTAAGCCCTCGCTGCTAGCTTGATTGTAACCCACAGGCGTTCCAGCTACCACGGTGTTGTTTTCTGTGTGGTTTAAATAGGTATTATCTGTATTTGTAGTAAGGGCAAAAAGTTGATTATTTGTACCTGCTCTAACCGCCCCTTGGTACGTTACAGTAAGAGATGTTGCTCCAACTGTAAAGTTTAATACATCACCTACTTTGTACCCAAATCCGGGTTCAATAACAGTCATAGACGTTACTTGATTAGCTGTCACTACTATAGACAGCCTTAGGTCTTCTCCGTCTCCACCTGTAGGGGTTACAGTATAAGTGTTGTTGTTTGCTGTAACCACAATCGTACTTAGCTTGTATATATTATAAGCGTTAGTAGGATCGTTTGCTAGTTGCTTTGCAAAAAAGTCAGGGTTATAATACAACTCTTTTATAGACCGATCCGCTGAACCACTTCCTTCTTCGTGTTTTAAAATACCTGCATATATCATAACAGGTGCATAAGTAGACGCCGTTATATAATCTTTAACTATGTCTCTAACATCTTGGGCAGATATTGCTTTTGTGCTATTGTCTGCTAAATCGGTAGTTATTTTAGTATCGATTTGGTTTTTGGTAAATTGTGCCATTTATTGTTTTTTTTAATTTATTTTTATATGTCAAAAGCTGTTGAAAAAGCATCTGTAAACTCTCCTGCTTGAAAATCTAAGAATATAGAGCTAGTAATTGCGGTTAATCCTCCGGAATCTGTCAACGTAATTTTTAGCTGATCCGCTTGTGATCCACCTGGGCCAATAGCAGTTCTCCATAGTTTTCCAGTGGTTGTGTTTAAAGCGTATATGCTTCCGGAGCTAGGCAACGGGTATGATTTGTACTGTATGTTACCTACTGTAGAAGTAGCTCCCTCAATACCCCATATTAAATCTTTAGCATTGTCTGCTGTTTTGGAAGTTCCGTTTACTCCTGTAAAAGTTATTAAGGGGCTAGCTTCGCTACTAGGGTAATTTGTATATATAGGTGAAGGTGTTGAAAAAGCGTTTATAGTAGGCACAATATTATCTAACCTACCTGATTCCGTAAGCGTAAAAGACGGTGCCGCAAAAGTTAATGCAGCGTTATTAGCTAAGCTAACAGCCGCGCTTATAGTAATAGTAGCAGTCGGCATAGATATAGCTGTAATACCAGTTACCGTTGTTCCAGCAGGAATACCCGAACCGGTAATAAGCATGCCCTCGAAAATAGGTTTACCGCTTGTAATATTATCTACTACTATTGTGTTGCTAGTAGTAGTTGCTCCGTTCACATCCGCGGCTGTATTATCTGCATCATTTCTTACTTTAAAAGTAAAATTGAAGAATTGATCTTTTACAGCATTAGGACCATAATAAAAGTTTTCAAGTATTTTAATTTGGTATCCGGAGCCTGTATTACCTGTTGTATTTAACCCAAAAGCGGAAGTACGATCTGCGTCTGTGCCATCAGTTACTGTAAAACTAGTTATCGTGGCTGTCGTGATACTAGCACCCGCAGCTGTTCTAGGGAAAAACGCATCTGTTACAAAAGGTGAGTCAGCCGCACCTGTCCCGCTTCCTCCTCCATTAAACACTTGATTTTCTCTTTGTGTATAACCTAAAGCACTAAGGCTTTGAGCAGGTGTTCCTAAACTACTTATAACAGCTGAGTTCAAATCAGATATTAAACCCGTACTTGAAGTTTCGTAGTATATATCCACGTTAGATTCAAAAGGAGTCGTTTCTACAATAGATAAAAACGGTTCTACCGCGTTTGCGTGTGTCTCCCCTAAAGGCTCAGGGGTTTGTATCCTTACGATTAAAGGATTGTCTTCGTCATTATATATATGATTATGGCTATCGCTAGTTACATTAAGCTTATTTAGTTGATCAAAATCGGCTATTGTAACAGCATTATATTTGTCATTACCTGGATATACTTGCTGATTAAATACGCTAGCCCCAGTTCCCTGGTTTTCAACCATAGGATACAACACCGCGTTAGTAGCGTACAGTGTTTGGTCTGGCCCGACTTCTTGAAGCTCCCTTGGCACTTTATTTATGTTATCACCTATCAAAGCTGCGTGTGCTATTTTTCCAACATCTGTAGTTCCGGTTAAATACCCGTCAACAATTCCTGATAAGTAAACATTATAGTATTCTTGCTCTGTTTGCTTTACAACAATTTTATAGGAGTACCAACCCAAAGGATTTGTAGTGGCGTCGTATAAACCAGGTTCACCTGTGGCTTGTGAAAAGTCAGGGGATAATGGATCTAGTACGCTAGATATTTGCTCGTTTAGTTGTATTTTTAAAGAGTTCCCAATATCCGATAAAACAGTAGAAGGGCTTGAATGGCTAGGTTTATAAGGAAAGTAAAGCGTAGACGCTCCAAAACCGTTAGATGTATCATTACTAACAACGCTAGAAAGAATAACATCAGACTCCCTTCCGTATCTATCTGAGAGAATAAACCCTACTTGATAGTTTCTGTTTCTTTTTACAGTGTGCTCAGGATATTCAACTTTAGCATAGTTATAACCGTTACCACTAGAAAGCTTTTGATTTGCTGAAACTTGGTAGTTTAAAGAGGCTGGTGCGGTATGCTTATCAATGTAGTTACCGTATATAACTCTATTACCGCTTACTTCTTGAGACAAAGCTCTAACAGGGGTTTTATCATAAACCCTAGTTGTTTGGTTAGACGGTAATGTTTTTACAGGTTTTCTAGATTGGTAGTTGTACTGGTAAACAGTTGCAGTAGCGTTTATGTCAGCTATTTCTTGAGCTGTTACAGTATCTAAAACACTAACAATATTACTATCTGACTCTTTAGCGAGTATATCTATTTCTACAATTTTAAGGGCACTAGTAAGGTTTTGAGCCTGTACGGGTAATTGTAGCTGAGCTTCTATAAAATTAACTTTATTTTCCATAAAGCTTACTATAGTACTCTTATAGGTTTCATCTTCTTGCCCGGCTAAAAAACTACCGTCTTGCTTAGGTATAAAAGCTATTTGTGTGAATGGAGCTATAATAGAATACTCTCCGTCTTCGAACTTAAATCTATAACTAAGTCTAGCAAATTTGTCTTCTAAGTAGGTGGGGTCTCCGGCATAGCTAGCATTATAATCCGGATTAGCAGTAGATCCATTAGGCAAGTTAACACTTGTAGCGTCTTTCATTGTCGTTTTAAAAGTACCACTATAGTTTTTAAAAAGCTCTATTGGCTTATAAGGAGAATATTTAGCAACAGACACGTGGTCTTCGTTTGAGTAATGAGTCGAATTAGCAGCAGCTGTTACTGTGTTTATTTTTCTAGGCTGGTTTCTATTGTCCGTCCAAAATAATAAATTTTCTAAAATGTTAGCTCCATATATAGGGTGGGTTGTGGAAAAGTTAAGCCACCTCCCGGTAGCTAAAGTAATTAAATTACCGGTACCTACATTGTATCTATATATTTTAGAATCTGTTCCGTCACCACTAGTACTTGCTTGGTGATTTACTAGTTGATTATTAGAGGTATCGGTATAGCTTGTCCAAAAAAGATATATATTGTCTTTAGGTTCGTCAATAACATAACCTATAACCTCACCACTTGTAAGTGACTCTAATAGTAAAGTACCTCTAACATTTTCAACTGCACCTACATCACTGTCTTCTGACTGCGAAATAGCTATGTTAAAGGCTTCTCTATATTCGTTACTAGGTATAAGTCTATCATCCAAGTCTTTATTCATCTTGGATGCTAAAAAGCTATTTTTAACTTCTGCCATGCTTATTTAATTTGTTTAGATTTGTTGCGCATTACTTGAATAATCTCACTAAGTTTTATGTTAGATAGTCTTATTTTCGCGTTTCTTAATTTAGCGCTTCTATCGCGTTTTAATCTTTGAACTACATATTCAGGTTGGCTTGCTCTTCCGGCAAGAATAGAGTAGCTTAAATGAGCATACATAGCCTCTTCTGCCATCTTAGGTACTTTAGTTTCTAGATTTGTAGATAATCCATCCGAAATATATTCTAAAATAATAACATTGCCATTCAAATTACTGCTAAAAGAAAATTTACCTTCTCTTTCATTTATTGTAAACCAACCGTTAGTTTGAGTTGTTTCAGGGTTTAAGCCGTATCTTTGACCTAATATATTGCTGCGCGTATCAACACAAGCTTCATCGTTATTGTTGTTGTAGTAGTTTCCTGTAATTTTACGCATATCAGCAGCGCTCCAAGCTGTCTCTGTTGTTGAAGATGCTCTTTCTATATTAGAGTATGGAGAATGGATCTGTTGCTCAGGGACACCTGTCGTGCTATCTTGCTGAGGCATTGTGAGCGGGTTACTTGTTAAAGTAGTGGGCTGTATAATTCTTTTTACACCTAATTCGTCAATCCATGAAAGTTTTACATAGTTTACGTAGTCTTGAGGAATAATCAAACTTAAACTAGGAGGTATAGTTAATTCTTGAGACTTTATACTTTTAAGTACATCATAAGAAAATTCTTGCAACCCTCGTTTAGCGTGGAAAATAACATCTGATTTTTTTACACTAGGAATAAGTTTTCCTTCTCCAACGTATCCAACAATAAAATTGTTAATTATATCACTTAACTTAGTATAAGCGTAAGATCCGTAATTATCTTCGGTTATATTACCTATAGCTAATTTGGTAGAAAACTCACCTCCGTCGTTCCTAAGCAACTGCACCGCTATTACATCGTAAGTGCCTGGAGCTACGTCAAAGGTTATAGTGTTTCCTAAAACTGTAAAACCGGACGCAACCTCTGCCATTGAGCCCATATAAGGTTGCTTATACAACCTAAAATTAGTAGACGGATTGTCATAAGCTCCGCCCCAAACTAAATCAGTGTTAAAAGTTGTAGTAAAAGCTCTATTACCTTCACCTCCTGTAAACTTTTGATAGCCTTGGTAGTATTGTCTGTTCGTTTCTGTTATTAGTCCCATTTACTATCTTTTTTCGTTTATATTTTGGTTTTGTATAGCCGCCGATGCTGCCTGTACTATTTGCGGATTGTTTAAAACAATTCCTGCATAAGCTAAAATTCTTAAAATAACTTCTGTTTGTTCCGAACTGTGCAGCTCAAAGTCTGTAGAATCGTCAGAATCGTAAACATAAACCCCTAAGCTGTTTGCTGTGTTAAATGCCCATACTGGATCGTTTGGTTTTTTTATGTAAGAAACAAAAACATTGCTAGATATAGACGTGGGATAAATGTATATAAGATTGTTTTCCTGTATAAAAACAGGTTGAGTTAATGAAGGTCTTGTTAAAGGTGACTTATTTATATTAGTATACCCGCCTCTACTGACTCTTTGAAGTTCTAAGTCATTATACACTATTGTGTTTAATCTATGTACTTGATTAGTAAGCACACCTTCTTGGCTGCTTGCGCCAGCTTCATATTTGGTAAGTGGTGATAGTTTTTCTTCTAAATAAGCAATCCTATCAGCGTAATCTGTATCTGTTTGAGGAGACCTTGTTAGTTGATTTAAGTCTTCAAAATATTTTTCAAATATCTCAAGCTGTACTTGTGCACCTATTTTGTTAAACTCTTCAGGAGTCATATAGCCTCTTTGTTCTTTATTGAGTACTAACAAAACTGTTTTGTATACAGTATTTACGTTTATTGCCATTTAGTTTGTTTTAATGTAATATAAGGGGATAGAGTTAACTACCCCCTATATTTATATTACGTATTAATTTATTTTTTTCTCTATAGACCTAAGAACATCAATTCCTTCGTCTGTCTTAAAGAATGCTGCCATAGCTGAATATGCGTTTTCATCAAAAGGCACTGTCATTAACTTTCTATTATTGCTAGCCCAGTTAAACGTTCTGTTGTCTGAACTTAAAGATATAATACCCATTTCTGTTGCTTTAATTGCTACGTTGCGCAAATGAACATTTTCATCGTTAGCTAGTTGTATGAACAAACCTGGATTTCCTTTAGCAAACAAATACAAGTCTCTTTTTATTTCTTTAGAGCCCATTTCTGAAACTTCAGATCCTTTTTCTACCCGTAAGATTGCTTCTGCTTGATCGATGTCCATGCTTCTTGCCGAGCTGATTGCTTCAAACTCCAGTTCCATGTCTTCCAGTTCATCAACAGCTTCTTCTTGAGCGTCAAACTCGTAATATTTTTTATTTAAGTCTGGGTGAAAAAGTGACAATAGTTTTTGCAAGTTTTGTTCTTGCTTAGGAACACTTAATACTCCGTTCTCAAATACAATTTGCCCTAATGTAGCTTCTCCTTTTTGATCTTGAACAAATGGAGACGCTTGGTTAGTAGCATATCTAATTTCTTTTTGTACACCTTGATCTTCATCAAAATATAGCAATGGTTTTAACAAAGAATGCCTAGACTTCAATCTAAATGTAAGTGGCTCTTTATTCCCTGTTAGATAATAGTTTCTGTCTTTAATTTCCCACTTTGGTTTTGCGGGTGCAGTTACTTTATTTTCTTGTACTTTTACTTGAGGTGCAACCTCTACTTTTTTTGCTGTAGCTTGTTTAGCCATAATATAATAAAATTTAATAGTTTTAAAAAGTAATAATTACCCTCGCTAATACAACGAGGGTAAAAATTACAGTAATATACTCTTGATTATGTGAACAATACAAAGTTGTTAGCACCTTGTACACACAAACATCTTTCAGACAAGAAG
>VMHT01213592.1_pt1 | contig 17760 bp, 20 predicted proteins | sample 4693611 | NCBI WGS metagenome assembly VMHT01 (sample SAMN12280063, study PRJNA550983) | marine metagenome | isolation source: seawater sampled from same location over 5 years 0.02-0.2 micron viral filtrate | place: USA: collected off the coast of southern California halfway between the port... ...
AGGATATAGAGCTTCTTTTAATTCAGAAACTTCAGGTGGAGGAGGTTCATCTGAAAGTTCACTTACATTACAAGGTGGATCAACATACACTATAACAGTCGGTGCTGGAGGTGCTGGTGCAACAGGTACAGGTGCAATAGGTGTTACAGGTTCTAATTCTGTAATATCTGGTTCAGGTATTACAACTATTACGTCAAACGGTGGCGGAGGTGGTGGTAATGGTGCAGGAGGACTTACTAGTGGAGGCAGTGGTGGATCAGGTGGCGGAGGAGCTGCTACAGTTAATGGTGGTGCTGCTGCTGGAACTTCTAATCAAGGTTTTTCTGGAGGAAACGGAACTGGAGCCCCAAGTTTAATAGGTGGAGCTGGCGGAGGTGCTGGTGAGGCCGGTAATACAGACGGACAAGGTTACGGAGGAGATGGAGTAGCTTCAACAATTTCAGGTTCATCTGTTGTAAGAGGTGGTGGTGGAAGTGGTACTATAGATAATACATCCCCAATACCAGGTGGTGATGGCGGTGGAGGTAACGGCGGAGGTAATAGTTCATCATATCCCCCAACTGATGGCACTGCTAACACAGGTGGTGGTGGTGGAGGCGATGATGCTTCTGCTGGTAGAGCTGCAGATGGCGGAAGCGGAGTTGTAATATTAAGGGTTCCAACTGCTAATTATTCTGGTACAACATCAGGTAGTCCAACAGTTACAACTAGTGGATCAGACACAATAATTACATTTAATGCATCAGGGAGTTACACAGCATAATGGCACATTTCGCAAAATTAGGGGTAGGAAATAAAGTTGAAAAAATTGAAGTAGTATCAAATGATATTGCAACAACTGAACAACAAGGTGTGAATTTTTTAAATAATTTATATAATACTAGAGATGTTTGGAAACAAACATCTTATAATACAAAAGCAGGAGAACATAAATTAGGTGGTACTCCATTTAGAAAAAATTATGCTGGTATAGGTTTTACATACGATCAAACAAGAGATGCATTTATACCACCAAAACTTTACAATAGTTGGACACTTAACGAAACAACTTGTATTTGGGAAGCACCAATTCCGTATCCAGATGATAACAATAGATATGTTTGGAATGAAGACACACAACAATGGGATTTAAATGAGTGAAGTAAAAGTAAATAAAGTAAGTCCAAGATCTGGAACAGGTCTACAATTAGGAGATAGTGGAGACACTGTAACTATACCTAGTGGCGCTACAATTGATAACCAAGGCACAGCATTAAATTTTGGTGCAACAGGTTCTGCATCTTGGAGCACAACAGTTAAGACAGGAGATTTTACAGCAGTAGCTGGTGAAGGTTATTTTGTAGACACATCTAGCGGACCTGTGACTGTAACTTTACCTGCATCACCAACCGCTGGCGATGTGGTAGCGTTTAAAGATTATGCAAACACTTTTGATACAAATGTATTAAATATTAATAGAAATGGTAAACCAATTGGTGGAAGTGCAGAAAATAAAAAAATGGGAACTGAAGGAATTGCAGCTACATTAATATATGTTGATGGCACTAAAGGTTGGTTAGTTACTGATGATGGCTTACAAAGCAATGTACAACCATTAACTTATACAGTAGATTTTTTAGTTGTAGCCGGCGGCGGTGGTGGCGGTTATGATAGAGGTGCCGGTGGTGGAGCTGGTGGTTATAGAAATTCTTATAATTCAGAAACGTCTGGTGGTGGAGCAAGTTCTGAAACAGCTTTAGAATTAAATATAGGAACAGTCTATACGATTACTGTAGGTGATGGTGGAGCAAATCAAACTGGTAACACAGCTAGAGGAAACGATGGTGTAGCTTCATCAATTTCAGGAACAGGTATCACAACAATTACATCAGCGGGTGGTGGAGGTGGAGGTACAGGAAATACACCTTCTGCAGTCTATGATGGTGGAGATGGTGGTTCTGGCGGTGGAGCAATTAGAAGTGGAGCTGCAGGAACTGGTACTGTTGCTCAAGGATTTAATGGTGGTGGTTCATCTTCAACTACTGATGCAGGTGGTGGTGGTGGAGCTGGAGAAGCAGGAGATACAGACGGTTCAGGTGAAGGAGGCGATGGTTTATCGTCAGCTATAAATGGAGCGACCGATAGAGGTGGCGGTGGTGGTGGACACCAAGGACCATCAAGAGGAACCGGTGGAACTGGTGGTGGTGGAAACGGTGGAGCCGATCCAGGTATTCCAGGTGCAACACCTGGTACTGCAAATACTGGTGGTGGTGGCGGTGGTGCAGCAGGAACTGGACCTAGTTTTATTGGACAAGCAGGTGGAAGTGGAGTTGTTATTTTAAGAATGGCAACGTCTGATTATTCAGGTACTACATCAGGTTCTCCAACAGTTACAACATCTGGTTCAGATACAATATTAACATATAACGCAAGTGGGAGTTACACAGCATAATGGCACGTTTCGCAAGATTAGGACCTGGTAATGTAGTAGAGACAATAGTTCTTGTTTCAAATGATATTGCAACAACTGAACAAGCTGGTGTAGATTTTTTAAATAATCTATATAAAACTAATGATATTTGGAAACAAACATCTTACAATACATTTTTAGGAAAACATTGGACATATACCAAAGACGAAAATGGTAATGATATTAAAGTTGAATCAGCCGATCAATCAAAAGCATTTAGAAAAAATCACGCTGGTATAGGTTATAAATATGATCAAGCAAGAGATGCTTTCATACCACCGCGATCTTATGATAGTTGGGTATTTAATGAGGAAACTTGTAACTGGGATCCACCAGTTGCTAAACCAGACGATGGACAAAAATATCGTTGGAATGAAACAACTCAACAATGGGATGTTGACAATTCCTAGAAAATAACATATTATTATTTTCATAAGGTGGTGATGAAAAATTTAAAAGATTATATACTTCATTTAGATAATTGGATTCCTAACAATACTTTAGATAAAATAATAAAAGAATTAAATGTTCGGGATCAATGGCAAAAACACCACTGGACAAACTCAAAATCATATAACAAAAAAAGTTTACACGGAGACAAAGAACTTGAAGTTTGTTTAATAGATAATTTAAGTAATAGAGACGAGTTAATGTTATTAACTTGGAAAGCTATAGAAAGATATATTGTTATTGATAAAATTGCAAAAAACTTTTCTAGTTGGAAAGGTTATACAGACTTAAGGTTTAATAAATATGATAAAGGTCAATCAATGGCTAAACATCACGATCATATTCACGATATATTTGATGGTGAAATTAAAGGCATACCAATTTTAAGTATTGTAGGAGTTTTAAATGATAATTATGAAGGTGGAGAATTTATAATGTTTGATGACTATGAAATAAAATTTAAACCTGGGGATGTTATAATATTTCCATCTGTATTTTTATATCCACATTTAGTTAAACCAATAAAGAAAGGTATAAGATACTCTTTTGTATCTTGGGTTTTTTAATGATTCAATATAATTATTATTATTTTGGACCTTTTCTTTATAAAGCAAAAATGAATGATAATGAGGTAAAAAAAATAAAAGAAATTTGTTTAAAAGATAAAAGTAAACAGTGTAATGACTATTTAGCTGGAATAATTAAAGAAGAATACTCAATAGATAGATTTAAATTATTTTCTATTATAGAACCTTACGTAGAAAGTTATAAGAGAACTATTCATCAACATTGGGATTTAAAAATAGATGGAAAATTAGTCTTAAATAAAAAACCTTGGGTAAATTTTATGACAAAATTTGAATCAAATCCAATGCATACTCACGATTGTGATGTTTCATTTGTTATATATTTGCAAATTCCAGACAGTTTAAAAAAAGAATATGAAAATAATGTATCAAATAATAGTGGTCCTGGTGTAATTAATTTTATGAATAAAATTGGTAAAGAAAAATTAAATATAAATACACAAGCTTTTTTTCCTCAAGTTGGAGAAATATTTATTTTTCCAGCTAATCTTTCTCATTTTGTAAATGGCTTTACAAGTGATGGAGAAAGAATATCTGTATCTGGTAATTTGGACATAGTTAATGAATGAACCTATAATACAATCAATTTTTCCAACACCTGTTTATACTACAAAAATAGATAGAGGATTTACAAAACAAGAATTACAATTTGTAAAGGAACAAAAAAAACATTGTGTCATTAATGAGGGAAATATTAATACAAAAGATAATTATATATTAAATAGAAAAGAATTTAAAAATATAAAAAAGTTTTTAGATAAATGTTGCGAAGATTATTTAAATAGAATTATATGTCCTAAAAATAATGTAGAACTTTATATAACTCAATCGTGGTTGAATTATACTGAAGCAGATCAATATCATCACAAACACGAACATCCTAATTCAGTAGTATCTGGTGTATTGTATTTTGATTCAGATGTAAAAAATGATAAAATACTTTTTACTCATAGTAAAGGTTATGAACAAATAAAACCTGAAACAGATAAAACAAAATTTAATTTTTGGAACTCTGGCAGTTGGTGGTTTTCTGTAGAAACAGGTAATTTGTTTATGTTTCCATCATCGACAACTCATCAAGTAGAAACTAAAAAAGGTAATAACACTAGAATAAGTTTAGCTTTTAATACTTTTTATAAAGGTACCATAGGACTGAACACTAGATTAACAGAGCTAATACTATGATCATTCAAGATAAAATAATATCTACAATTAAACAGCCTTTCTTTTTTTATAAAGGTAAATTTAATAAAATAAATATAAAATATTTTATAGATAAAATTGAAGAAGGGTGTAAGGCAGATAATAATAATTCTTTTAAAAGTAATATTATTGGAGAGATGACTAGTTATCAATATTTTAATAATGATTTAGAATTTTTAAAACTTCTTTGGCAGATTTTTGATGATGTAGACAAAGACATTAAAAACGAAACTTATTTTTTACGTGACTCTTGGGGATTAAAAAATGGTTTAAGTCATTATACAAAAAGTCATAGACATAGAGGTTGTTTTTTTTCAGGAGTTATCTATTTAAATAAACATCCTCAAATATTAGAATTTCCTGAAATTAATAAAACTGTAGAACCCGATGTTGGTTCTTTTGCTATTTTTTCATCTTTTTTAAAACATTACTGTAAAAGAAATTTAAATGATCAAGTGAAATATGGCATAAGTTTTAACTGTAATTATGGTAGTTGATACTATAAAAATATAGTATATAATCTTTAGATGGAGACAGGGCACCACCACATACCCCCTGTCTCCTTTTAAGGATTATTTATGAGTTTAGGATTTGACGCAATATCAGCATTACCATTCGCTACATCAGGACCCGATACAGATGTAAATGTAGTAGTATCTAAAAATTCACTAACTATTACAATAGGTAGTGTAGGTATTATTGCAGATGCCGTTACAGAAAATTTAACAGCAAATCAACTAACATTAGGCCTAGGTGATTTAACTATTACTGCTGATGCTAATCATACACTTACAGGAAGTGCAGTATCTTTAGGATTAGGTACTTTTGTAGTTACTGCTGATGCTAATGTAACAGCTGTGAAGAACTCGTTGACCTTAGCTACAGGAAATGTTACAATAAGCGGAGAAGCAAATGTAAGTCCTACAGGTTCAGGTTTAACACTAAATACAGTAGAACCAGGAGTTATTACGCGCAACTATATAATACCAGTAGCAACAATGGTTTGGACACCAATCAAAACGTACTAAAATTATGGCATCAACTTATTCAACAGATTTATCATTAGAATTAGTCACAACCGGTGAAAAAGCTGGTCTATGGGGCGCAATCACAAATACTAATTTACAACTATTACAAACAGCAGCATCAGGTTATGTAGAAGTAACTTTAAGCACGGGTACTACTACGTTAAGCTTGGCTGATGGATCGTCGACCGCGAATGGTAAGAATCTTTATATTAAACTTACTGGAACTTTATCTGGTAATGCTAGTTTAGCTATGCCTGCATCAACAACAGGTGGTAATGCGAACAGAGTATTTTTTGTAGAGGATGCAACAACTAGAGGTGGAGCTGGTGATAGTTATACAGTAACTTTACTTACAACGGGTCAAAGTGCATCTACTCAAGTCCCTCTTCCAGAAGGCGCAACAGCTTTAGTTTATTCTAGAGGTAGTGTACCAGCAACAACATTAGGTATGTTGCAAAAAGGATTTACAACAGTAACTGCAGCTAGCAAAACTGCATATACAGCAGTACCAGGTGATCAAATTGGTGTGGACACAGTTGCTAATGTTGTATCAATTACTTTACCTGCAGGTTCTGTTGGGGATGAAATAGTTATTATGGACGTATCGGCATCAAATGGTTTTGCAACAAACAAATGTGTTGTAGCACCAGATGGTTCAGAAAATATTCAAGGTGCAAACTCTTCAATAGACCTAACTACTAATAATCAATCAGTCACATTATTTTATACTGGGGCAAGTAAAGGCTGGCAGTTAAAAACTAATACAGCATAGGAGTAATAATGCTTACGAAGATTAAGTTTGCTCCCGGAATAGATAAACAAGATACAGCAGTTGGGGCAGAAGGTCGTTGGGTTGATTCAGATAATGTTAGATTTAGATATGGACTACCAGAAAAAGTTGGTGGTTGGCAATCATTACTTACAGATTCTTTAGTAGGTGTAGCTAGAAAACAACACGCATTCGTTGACCAAGATGGTAATAGATATGTTGCAATTGGCACAGATAAATTTTTAATTGTATATTTTGAAGGTCAATTTTTTGATGTAACTCCTTTAGCAACTACTATTTCAGCAGCTACTTTTACTTTTAATGGCACAACTACTATTACCATTACAACATCAGCAGCACATAATTTAGAAGACGGTGATATTGTTTTATTAGATAGTGTAACTTTACCTGGTGGTACAGGATTAAGTGCATCAGATTTTGAAGATAAACTATTTCAAGTTATTTCTACACCAACAGCAAACACTTTTACTATAACTTTTACAAGTGCAGGTTCTACAGCGTCTGGTGGTAGCGTAGATATAAAACCTTATGAACGAGTGGGTCCAGCTGCACAAACTTATGGTTATGGTTTTGGTATTAGTCAATATGGTGGTACAGTTCAAGGAGCACAAACATCAACACTAGATGGAGCGTTGGCCGCGGATACTAATGGTAACAATGGTTCAGCTACGCAAATACGTTTAGCCTCTACTACAGGTTTTCCATCAGGAGGTGGAACAATAGCAGTAGGTAATGAATTAATAACTTATACAGGTGTTGCTGGTGCAGAACTAACAGGTATTTCTAGAGCACAAAAAGGAACATCAAGCGCAATACATTCTGATGGTGCTACAGTTACAAACGCTACAGAATTTTCAGGATGGGGAGATGCAGTGGATGCAGCTACCGTTACTCTTGAACCGGGACTTTGGTAGTTAAGTAATTTTGGTGATGTATTAGTTGCAACTATTGCCAATGGTAAAACTTTTACTTGGGATTCTTCTATTGCAGCAAGATTATCTACAAGAGCTTCTACAACTACATCAGGATTTCAAACTACAAACAATCCAACAGCCACAAGAGTTACACTTATTTCACCAACAACACGTCACTTAATTCATTTCGGAACTGAAACAACTATTGGATCACCTTCTACACAAGACGATATGTTTATAAGATTTTCTGAAGATGAAAATATAAATGCATATACACCAGAAGCAACTAACACAGCCGGTACACAAAGAATACAAGATGGTACTAAAATTGTAGGAGCTTTGGTTGCAAAAGAAAATATTCTAGTATGGACAGATAATGCACTATACACAATGAAATTTGTTGGAGCTCCTTTTACATTTGGCTTTGAACAAGTTGGTACTAACTGTGGATTGATTGGTAAAAATGCAGCAATTGAGATTGATGGTGTTGCATACTGGATGGGTAATAATGGTTTTTTCTCATTTGATGGTACTGTAAATACTTTACCTTGTTCTGTTGAGGATTATGTTTACGATGATGTAGATACAACTAAAGGTCAACAAGTTTGTGCAGGCATTAATAACCTATTTACTGAAGTTACTTGGTGGTATCCAACATCAGGATCAGATTTTAATAATAGATATGTAGTTTATAACTATGGACAAAACAATGCAAGATTACCTATGGGTAACTGGTATACAGGAACTAATACTAATTCTATTAGAACAACTTGGATTGATTCTTTAGTTTATCCAAAACCATATGCTACAGCATACAGCAGTTCAGCCACAGGTTCTTTTCCTGCAATCATAGGTGAATCAGGTTTAGGTAGAAGTGTATTGTTTGAACACGAGTCGGGGACCGATCAAGTAAATCCAGATGGTAGTGTAACCACACTTACTTCTTTTATTCAATCATTTAGTTTTTCTTTGCAACCAGATCAAGCAGAAGTATTTTTAGCGATGAGAAGATTTTTACCTAACTTCAAAGTATTGACAGGTAATAATCAAGTAACATTATCTATAAAAGATTTTCCATCACAAGATGATATAGAAACTGCTTTAAGTCCTTTTATAATTAATTCTAGTACATTAAAAGTTGACACAAGAGCAAGAGGAAGATATGCAAATATAAAAATAGAAAATACTGGTGTAGGCGAGTCCTGGAGATTTGGTACGTTTCAAGTTGACATACAACCAGATGGAAGGAGAGGATAATGACAAAAGTTGTAGTAAGATTACCTGAACCTAAAAAAGAATATAGTGAAGATAATCAAAGACAAATTAACAGAGCGTTAACTACAATCATTGAACAATTAAACTCTACATACTTAACACAACTTAAAGAGGACTCGGAAAGATATACGTGGTTCGGATTAGGATAAATGGCAAATATATATAAAAACCAAAAATTAGATTTAACAACTAACACAGTTACAACTTTATATACTGTAGCATCTAACTCTAGAGCTATTGTAAAATCTATATTAGTTTGTGATGACACAAACAATGGTAGTGATATTACAGTAGACTTATTTAATGGAGATCCAGCATCAGCTGATAAATTTACTATATTTAAAAATAAAACTATAGCAGGTAATGCTACAGAACAATTATTAAATGAGCCTTTAATTATGCAAGAAAGTGAAGTATTACAAGTAACCGCTGCAGATGCAAATAGATTGCACGTTGTGGCATCTATACTAGAAATTAACAGGGAGGACAGATAATGCCGTTTATAGAAACAGAAGCTTCTGTTAGGTATGAAACAATTGATGGTAAAAGAGTACCAGTAATTACACCTAAAACAGAGGTAACTTTAACTAATACAGAAACAGGCCAAGAATATATGTCAGATGCGGAAGCGTTAGCGGATGTACAAAATCCAAATACAGACACCAAATCAGAACATATACGAAGAGACGTAAATGTGACTGTAGAAGAGATAAAGATAGGCGCTGGTTTTAATATCAGCGATTGACGAATGTATAAAAACCTTGTAAATTGTGATACACTCGCCTATTTACAAGCTTTGCGTACTTGCTATCAATATATAATTTAAAGAGAAAATATGGGATTTTTTAAAAAAATATTCAAACCAGTTAGAAAAGTACTCGATAAGGTTATACCTAATGAGATAAAACCTTTCTTACCCTATGCTGCTGCAGCTGTTCCTTTTTTAGCACCTACTTCAGGCATATTCGGAACGATGGCAGGAAGAGCAGCTTTATCTGGTGGTGCTAATATATTTTCACAATTAGCACAAGAAGGCACAACAGAAGACGATCTTAATTTATTATCAGCTGGTATAGCAGCGGCGTCAGGTGCATTAGCAGCACCAGGAGCAAGTTCAAAACTTGAGACTTTAAAATCTCCCGCAGGAGATTATGCTGGAGCTCGAAATATATTTCAAAAAGGAAGAGATTTAGGAATTACAGGATTACAAAAAGCTTCTAACTTTTTATCAGCTGAACAAGGTAGTGGTGGTGTAGGTGATATACTTCGACCTGGAGGTACTTCACTTGGATTAAATGCAGCTTCAGCAACAGCTGTAGGTGTTCCATTAGCTCAAGGAACGGGTGATGCAATGTACACTGAAGGTGTGCTCGCACAAAAACAACAAATTATAGATGATGCATTAGCAGCAGCAGAGTTATTAGCGGATAGTGGAGCTAGAGCTGACGCAATTAGAAATGCAATGAGCGCATATCAATTCTTTACTGAAGAAGAAATTGAAGAAACAATCGCATCAGCAGGATACAGAGCTGGTGGTAGAGTAGGATTTAACCAGGGTGGATTAAATGCATTGTTAGGTCAAACTCCAGGTCAAATGGATACAGAATCTAGTATAGAATCTAGTTATGAAATAGACAACAAACCCATTATAATTAAATTTTATTCTAAAGAAGATAGTGGCAGAAGAAATGAAGCTTTTTATGAAATTATGGATCCCATAACAGGTAGTAGATCTAATATATCTAAAGAAGATTACATTGAAAAATATGGTGAACCGAAAGCCAACGGTGGTAGAGTAGGTTTAAGATTTGGTGGTATTGGTGATGCTGTTGAGAACATAGAAGATGAAGAGATAAAAGAGTCTGCAAAATTTGCTATGAACGATATGGATATACCTATTATGGATTTAGTTGAAGAATTTGAAATACAATTTAAAAGAAAACCTAATAGTATAGAAGAATTAAAACAATTTTACAAAGACCGATATGAATACAAAGGTCCTGGTGATAATGTAAAAATGAAAGAAAAAATTAAAGAAAAAATAGTTATGGAAGCTAAAGATGGTGGACTAATGAATCTTGGTGGTAAAGAAATGGATTTAAGAGGTGGAGGATTTGTACCAATAGGTAAAAAAGAAAGAGCAGATGATGTACCTGCAAGACTTTCTAAAAATGAATTTGTAATGACCGCCGATGCTGTTAGAGCAGCAGGTGGTGGCAGTGTTAACGAAGGTGCAAAGAGAATGTATGATGTAATGAATAAACTAGAGGCAAGAGCATAATGGCTGAAACAACTACAATAACAAAACCAGCACCGATACTAGAAGGTTCGCTTACCGCCTTTTTAAAATCAATTGATAAATTAGGTGCAGGTGCAGTACCTTCTACATTTACAGGTATTGATACATCTGTATATGCACCTAAAGTTGCAGCAAGAACACAAGCACAAACAGATGCATTAGCAGCAGCAACAGCTCCTGCAATGACAGGTTTAGTTGGACCTGATGCATATCAACAGTTTATGTCTCCGTATCAACAACAAGTTATTGATACAACATTATCAGAATTTGATAGACAACAAACTATTGCAGATACAGCTAGACGTGATCAAGCTATTCAAGCTGGTGCTTATGGTGGTGGACGAGAAGGTGTGCTTGCAGCAGAAGCGGCAAGAGGTGCAGCAACTAACAGAGCAAACTTACAAGCACAATTATTAGCACAAGGATTTCAACAAGCACAAGCAGCAGCGGCACAAGATTTGGCGGCAAGACAAGGACTTGGTGGATATCAAAGTCAATTAGGTCAAGCGCAACAACAATACGATCAAGCAATATTAGATGCTAATCAAATAGCAGCAAGAGAAGCAGAGTTTCAACCATTCACACAAATAGGATTGATTGGTCAACAACTTGCACAAATTCAACCGGGAGCATTCCCAACCCAAACAGTTGGATATGCGCCACCAGCAGCTCCGGCTAGTCCTATGGCACAATTCTTAGGAGGTGCCGCAGGTATTGCAGGTATTGGTGGTAAACTAGGATTATTTGGCTAATGAGTAGAATTTTAAGAAGACCAATGTTTAGAGGTGGCGCGGTAGATAGCCGTGGAACGGGAATAACTGCTAATCTAGGTTATCAAGCTGGAGGTAGAGTTGGTTATCAAAAAGGTGATTTAGTTTTAGGTGGAGATCTATACACTAAAGATGATTACAGTAAATTTATGACTAATTACGCTAATACTCTTCCACAAAATAGCGCTCTTTTTAAAAGTATTTTTGAAACTGATGATGACGGTGAGTTATCAATAAAAGAAGATTCAAAATATAGTTATGATAATATGTTTGGAAAAGCAACAGGAGATACTGTAGATGAAAAAGGAAAATTTATAGGTGAGTCTGTATTTACAAATGTAGACTCAATGTTAAAACCTCCTGGAATAACTTATACTCCCGGAACAAATGAATTAGGAAAAAACCTTAAAGCAGACATAATAGCAGATCTTAAAGAATCTAAACAATTTGAACCTGTATATGAAGGAGGTGGTAAAGACGCTGCACAATATGGTGTTGAACCAGAAGATCCAAATAAAGATAAGATACCATCAAACACAGAGATAAGTGCAAAAGATTTAATTAAAGAAAACGCAGAATTATTTAAAGAACTATTAGGTGAAGGACAAAAAGAAAAAGTTAAAAAAGCTAGAATAGGTGATGCATCAGATTACTTATTAAAATTCTTTGAAGGCTCACAACAGGAGGGTGCAACTGTAGGATCGGCAGCAGCTGATGTAGCAGGATTTGCAACATCTAGAGATAGTAAAACAGAAAAAGCTATTGCGGCTAATGAAAAAGTAGATCAAACAGCAACAGTGTTAGCAATCAATGATTATATTGCTGGTAAAAGATCTAAAGAAGATATTAAAAAAGCATTATCATTAGCTTCAGCTTCAGCACAACTAAAAAAAGGAACATTAGGTCAAGAATTTGCAGAATTTAGAGCTAAACAAGGAACATTAGGTACAACAGATATGGAAATAATTATTAAAGCACGTTTCCCTGATAGGGAAACAGAAATTATACCTGCAGGTGCGGGAGAATATCAACCAAGTCCTGATGGTTCTGACGAAGGTAAATTTTATATAGAGGAAGATACTAAAGACGTTTATGAAGTGGTAAACGGTAAAAAAGTTAAAAGATTCTAATGGGAGGTTACTTTGACAGTATTTACCACTCAATCACAAACAGATAAAACAGACTCTCCAAATTGGGCTTTATCTATGGCAGCAGCCATACCCTCTGGTGTTATAAAAATTGTAGAAGGAACCGCAACATTCGGTGCAGCATTATTAGATTTAGGTGTAGACAAAGACAGAGTCGAAGCAGTTGAAGCATATTTTGAAAAAATTAATCCATTCGATGAATTAGCAGCCTCAACAGGTATCGGTAAAATTACAGAACTTATCGTTAACATTGGTGTACCTGGTGGTCTTGCATTTAAAGCTGCAAGTGGTTTGGGTAAAGCAACTATAGCTGCAAAGCAAGCAGGCAGAGCTATAACAACAGGTGAAAAAACTAGAAGGTTTGCACAAGGATCAATAGCTGCAGGTTTAGCTGAAGGTGTTACAGTTGGTGACGTACAAGAAGCAGGAAGCTTTGGTGATTTTATGGGTGGGCCTACAGAAATAAATAGAGATAGTGACAGCGCTGCTAACGAATTAATGAACAGACTTAAGTTTGGTATAGAAGGTGCCGCGTTTACCGGTGCGTTCGGTGCGGCTGGTAAATTAGTTGGTAAGATGAGAGAGGTGCGTGGATCGAATAAAGTGAAACGTGGATTTGATAAGAGCATAGATAAATTAGACAGTTGGTTTAGATCTAATGGTGTATTAACTCAAGAAGGTTTTGATGCAAAAAATGTAATGGCAGGTAGAGTGGCTAGAGACACTAACGTTGGTGATGTGGCTATGAGACAAATAGATAAACTTACAGATAACCTAGCTAAAACTTATCAAAAAGTTGCAGTGAGTAAAGTACCTTTTTTAGAAGCTAAAAAAACTATTGGTAAAGAATTAAATGATGTGTTGCTATCAGGTAATGCAAAAAATGGTAAATTAAAACCTAAATTTTTTACAGTAGATGAAATTGCATTAGATCCTAAAACCGGTAAAGAATTTAAAACAGGTAAACAATTATATAACGTAGAAATAGAATCTATTCCTACAGCTAAAAAAGAAGCTTTACAAAAACTTTTAAAAACTAAATACAAAGCTAAACAAGAAGATATTACTAAACTATTTAATCAGTTTGATACTGTTAGAGACACTTGGAGTGAGTTATTTACTTTAATGGGCAGAAGACTTACCCCAACAGCTTTAAAAGATTTTGAAAAAATGATACCTAAATACATTAACGATGTATTAGATAGAGGTTATGATGTATTTAGAAATAATCCTATAACTATTGCAGATAATGTTAGACCTACAAATACTTTAATAAAAGAAGCAGTAAAAGAATTTCAAGATATAGCAGCACAAAAAGGTTTAAAACTTAATGACGATCTAGCAAAAGATATGGTGGATGAAGTATGGAAAGGTGCATATTTACCTAAAGGTTTAACAATAGGTAAAGGCACAGCACCAGGTCAAATAAGATTTGAAAAAGGTGTACCTGCATTTATGAAAGATTCTCTTGCTGAAACCTTAACTAATAAAAAAATGTTAGATCCTAAATATAATAGACTATACAGCGCTAATGTTTCTGAATTAAGTGGTGTATCTCAAGCAGCTATAAAAAAATTATTAGGTAAAGCAAATAACCCAATGTCTTCTATTGTAGAAGGCACAGCCAATTTATCTTCTATGGTTAGAAGTAATCAATTTTTTGATGATTTAATTGTAAAAAATAATGAACTTAAAAAAAGATATGATGAGTGGTTAGCGAGTGGCCGAGTGGGACCAGAACCAAGAATACCTTTTTTATATAATAATTCAGCAGATGCTATGAGATATGCAGGTGGTACTACAGACGATTTTGCACAAATTACATCAGCCAAAGGTGATGCTGCAAGAGAAATAGATAGATGGTTAGATCCTGCAGCCACATTAAAAACTATAGATGAAGACGCATTAGTTAAGACATCCGCTAAAGGTGAAATAATGGATTTAATTAATCCATTACAAGGTAAGTTTGCATTAAAAGATTATGCTCAAGCTTTTAAACAAACACAAGAATCAGGAAAAAGTATACCTAAACAACTTTATAATAGTTTAATTTTATATCCTAAAGGTTTATCACAAATGTCTAAAACAATTCTTGCACCATTTACACACGCAAGAAACTTTATTAGTGCAACAGCTTTTGCTGCAGCTAATGGTCACTTACCTTTTGGTCAAATTGAAGATGTTAAAAAAGCATTTAACGCGTTACAGGCTAAAGGATTTAGAAGAGACAATCCATTCTATCAAGAACTTTTAGAACTTGGAGTTGTAAACTCTAACGTACAATTAAGACAAGTAGCAGATCTATTAGAAGATGTAGACTTTGGTAAAACACTTAACAAATTAGATAGTGATTATGGTCTTGGTAGGTTTTTAAAAGGACTTAAAAAAATAAAAAGAGGTGCAGAAGATTACTATACAGCAGAGGATGACTTCTGGAAAATATTTACATATTTAGGTGAAAAATCTAAACTTGCTAAAGCATATGATAAAGCAGGTATTAAATTAGGGCAGGAGTTTATTGATATGAATGGAGCTAAACAAATATTAAATGATCAATATTTAAAAAAAGCAGCAGCCGATTTAGTTAAAAACAATGTGCCTAACTATGCATTTGTATCTGATTTTATTAAGGGTTTAAGAAAACTACCTGTTGGAAACTTTGTGGCTTTCCCTGCAGAAATTATTAGAACAAGCTCTAATATTGTAGAAACTGCATTAAAAGAAATTAATTATTCTACAGTTGTTAATGGTAGAACTGTTAATCCATTAAGAGGCAGAGGTATACAAAGATTAACAGGTATGGCTTTAACTACAGCTGCATTACCACTTGGTACAGTTGCAATGGCTCAAGCTGTATACAATATTGCAGATGATGAGATTGATGCAATGAGAAGATATGTTGCTGACTGGTCTAAAAATTCTGTACTTGTACCATTTAAAGATGAAGATGGTAAATTATCTTACATAGATTTCTCACACTTAAATGCATACGATACAGTTACAAGACCAATACAAACTGTATTAAATAAAGTAAATGCAGGTAGAGCAGATGAAGATGGAATCGTCGATGATTTTGTTTTGGGTATGATTGAGTCTACAAAAGAATTAGGTTCACCATTTATATCAGAATCTATTTGGACAGAGGGCCTAGCAGATATTATTGTAAGAGGTGGTAGAACAAGAGATGACAGACAATTGTGGAACGAAAAAGATGCGGTAGGAGATAAAATATCTAAATCTATTAGTCACCTTGTAGATACACAAATGCCATTGAACTGGAAACAGTTAACTAGATTAGGTTTATCTATTAGACCTATAAATGACAAAGGTAGATTTGATGAGCGTGGTAATCAATACGAGTTTGGTAATGAGTTAGCTGGTATTGCAGGGCTGCGAAGAGTAGAAGTAAATCCTGAAAAATCTTTTAACTATAAAATTACAGACTTTAAAAAAGGTATTAGAGATTCAAGAAATTTATTTACATCAGCAACATTAAAAGGTGGAGTGGTTACTCCAGAACAAATTGTAGATGCATACATAAATGCAAATAGAGCATTGTATGAAACTAATAGAGAATTATTTTTAGATATGGAAGCTGCAAAAACTCTAGGAATGAGTGAAGATAAACTTGCACAAAATATGATTAGTAGAGGAGAAAGAAGATCTTTTGGATTTTTAAATGAGGGAATATTTAGACCTTTAAGTATTTCAAGAGATGTTAAAATTTTATTTGATAAAAAAGCTACAGAATTAGGTGTAAGAAATCCTTTTGAACAAGCTCAAGATGTAATAGGCAGAATTAGAGAAGTTTTATCTGAAACACCATTAGAAGGAGATTTATTTCCAGATATTAAAAACCCATTAAGTTCTGAATTATTACCAGATTTAGTAGGTCAAGCTAATCAAATGCTTAATAATAATCCAGCAAATTTAAATATGGCTGCAGCTCCTACAGGATTTATTGGACAGGGCAATGTAAATATTGATCCTGTGACTAGACTTACGTCAGCAGAAGAAGTATTGTTAGATCCTTTAGAAAAAAGGTACGTTAAAAACAAAAGAACAAACACAAGATTAACATAATGGCAATAGAACCTAAAAATACGAGAGAACACATTTTATCTTTGTACGGACACATTTCAGGTGTCAAAAAAAATTTAAAACACGTGCACGAAGACGTAGAAAAATTGGGCGGTAAGATAGACCAGATCTATTGGGTTCTTTTGACTGTTGCGGGAACAGCAGTCGTTTTTGTGTTAGAGAGGATGTTTGGATGAATCTTTCACGAAATTTTACCCTCTCAGAGCTTACCAAAAGTGACACTGCCATACGTAGAGGCATCAACAATAATCCCAGTGCGGAGCAGGTAGAAAAATTAAAAGCATTGTGTGAGAATATTCTCCAGCCGGTACGTGATCATTTCGGCAGGGTAAAGGTGACTAGCGGTTTTCGCAGCATAGAATTATGTGAGGCCATCGGCAGCTCGGCACGATCGCAGCACGCCAAAGCTGAAGCGGCAGATTTCGAATGTGTTGGTGTAGATAATGCAGAACTAGCTGACTGGATTAAAGATAACCTACCGTATGATCAATTGATCGTCGAGTACTACACTCCTGGCGAACCCAACTCGGGATGGATACATTGCAGCTGGATTCCTGATCAACCAAGAGCTTCATTTTTATGGGCTTATAGATCAGAAGGCAAAACTAAATACAAACCAATACTAGGCAAAGCAAAAGATTTAGTATAAAGAGCCGGGATGAAAAATAGTTTATTAGTACATAAACATTTAATCATCCGAGCAGAAGCATCACGTTCACCAATGGACGAAGAACAACTTACCGAAT
>VMHT01182835.1_pt1 | contig 17747 bp, 33 predicted proteins | sample 4693611 | NCBI WGS metagenome assembly VMHT01 (sample SAMN12280063, study PRJNA550983) | marine metagenome | isolation source: seawater sampled from same location over 5 years 0.02-0.2 micron viral filtrate | place: USA: collected off the coast of southern California halfway between the port... ...
GGTTGTGTTAGGTAATCTCGCCGTAAAAGACTCGCTTGGACCTATGGTAATCCCATCACCCGCACTAGACGATGCAGTGCCAGCATCTAAAACTATGTAAATACTACGGCTGTTAGTGTCGATGTTCTTGATAAACAAAAACTTTACTTTATCGCCTGTAGCCACAGCAGTGGGCGCAGTGTCATCATCTACTGCTGTATAATCAAGATAATTTCCAGCGATTAAATCTGTGCTAGAGTTAGATACGCTAGTCTTTTTGTAATACCACTTATCGTTGGCATCACTAGGGGTAACAGTCGTGCTTGCTGAAAAAGTCTTTGCAATTTCATCTGGCAAAACTGTCACTTGCATTGTCACTTGAGCATCATTTGCCATCTTCTACTCCTATCAACCAAGCGCGATTGCTAATGCGGTCGCTGTGCCAGCAACCTCTGTGTTATCTGCAATATTCAGAGAGGACGCAACCCCCGTAACAGCGGCTCCAGACCCAGCCCCATCACAAAACACAATGTCAGTCGTTCCATTTGGTATCGACACTGTGGCTCCTGTTCCTTGTGTTATGGTAGCCGCTCTGCTACCAGTCAAAGAATTTTTAATAATAAAGAACTTAGTAGCGTTATTTGGTGCAATAGTCACGACATTTACGCCGCCTAGATCAGATCCGCTATCTTTAAGATTGATAACCGCAAACATTCCAGTCTGAACATTACTCTGCCCAGACGTAGGTGAAGCGGCTCTTATGGTAAGATCTGTCGTAAGGTCAGAAGCGGTAAGGTCAGAAGCACCCAAGACTCTGTCAAATATGTCAAAGTTAAAATTGGTGACATCACCCCAACTACCCGATAATTCTCCAGTAGCTGGCTTTTCTATACCAAGATTTGTACTAAACGAGCTTGCCATACGGTACTCCTACGCCGCTATATCTGTCCAATTTGGATTCTGCGAGGGTGTCTGCGTAGACCAGGACTGAGACGCTGTAGTGACGGCAGTCCAATTTGGTGTCTGACTAGGCACAATGCTCGTATATACGAGGACTATACCACTATTTGCAGTGGCTGTAACCCCTGTAACTGGATACTTGGTATTTTGCGTTACAGTGCCAAGAGAACTCGTGCCCACATTACCCGTAGCAGAGAAAACAGAACCTCCTGCTTGGGTGGACGTTCCTAGTGCGCTAGTAGCGGCATTACCCGTGGCTACAGCCTTTGCACCCGCTGCGACTGACTCATCACCAAAGCTGACAGTGGCTGTAACACCAACGCCTGCAACATTCGCAGAACAATTGGTTGTCTCATCACCTACGGCACTCGTTCCAACAACGCCCGTAGGCGATATGAGACCTGTGCCTGTGACCGTAACGGAATTTAGAAGACCTGAAGCAACGACACCTGTAGCTACACCATCAACAGAAGGTATAACAAGTACGTTACCAACCGCCGTTGTGCCAGCTACACCCGTGACAGTAACAGGTATGGCTTGGTTCCAAGCTAACTGACCCCAGGTGCCTCGACCCCAACCTGTTACGTTTGCCACAATTAACTCACTACGCTATGCGTATGATAGCGTTACTTGCGTCTGCTGTGGGGAACTGAATAGTGAACGTGCCAGAAGTAGACGTTTTGTTTGAAGAAAAGTCCAACACCGCAACAGCTTTATTACTGTTCGTACTGTTATAGATCAAAGCACCCATAGCTGTGATGGTTGCTGTAGTAAAGCTAAGATCCGCAAAATCAGTAAACGCTGTGGTTCCAGATGTTGTTGGAGCAACCTTAGTAAGCGTGCCGCCACCTGTGGCATATGTCCCGCTAGAGGCTACTTCGCCAGTTGTAACAAAAGCCGTGGTAGCCGCTCCTAATGTTGCTGTGGTGCTGGATTTACCACCACTGCCCTCTGCATACAGAGCCAGTTTAAAAGCATTACCGTTTGTTGCGAAATTGTGCGTGCCCAACATCAATTCTTGCTTGAATGCGGTACACATTGCTTGTGCTATTGCCATTATAGTCTCCTTATAGCGTCAGCTAGTTGATGTTGACCCGCCTCACGGACCTTCGCGCAAATTGTAGCACGTTCTTCCTTTCTAGCCAACTCTACATAATATTGCACTAAATTTCGGACTCGATCCTTAAAAGCCTCCGCTTGTAAGCGTATAGGCTCTGGAGCTTCATCCGATATATACATTATCTTATTAGCCGCCATGTCAGCTATCTGATCGTTGGAAAGTCCTCCATTATCAGACGAAACGACATTCACTGATCCTACTGATGCAACATTCACCTCAAACATTATCATGTCTCCCAAAGATAATCGGATTCGACTCAACTGGTTCAGGAGGCTCTATCTCCGATTGTTTTGTTATTAATAACCCTCCATCTTGCACTGTTTGAACAAGAGGATCGTCTAATCTATGATAACCGTACAGTTTTTCATTGTCTGGCACATTAGTATCTAACAAGCTAGATTTACTGGCTATTTCTATTTTTATACCTTTTGAAACAGCTATCGCACACCAGAACTCAACACAGGCTCTGCCTGACTCAGCCATACTTACGTTTTTATATGTGTAATCAATCCCGTATAAACATATAGTGCCTGCTTTTGCCCAGATCGCATACGCTACGGCGTATGCAACCGTGTTGTTAAAATAACAATAACCTAGTTCCGTAGCCACTTCTTTAAGAGGAAACAGATCTAGGTGCTTTACACGCTTGTCTAATTGACATGTTATTATGGGTTTTTTGTTTGTTTTTAAAAACTCACGAGCAATACCCGTTTGAGATCCAGCATTCTCAGTGTCAAGAAATCTGGACACTGGATCCATCATGAATGTCTTATCAACGTGAATAATACCGCCAATACAGTTTATTCCCCAGATTTCATCAAATTCATGCGAGGCAACTCGTGCAGCTATATAATCGGAATAGCTACCGCCAAGTCCAACAATAGCAATCTTCATGTTCTTGTTCTTCTAACCAATCCCATTCGATACGCATCAGCATTTTCTCTGGCTTCTCCATAATCCTTCAAGCGTATCAACGATTCATTAAACCTGTCGCCATACATCTTCATAACGTCAGGCTCACCCTTCATAAATGTGTAAGCCTCAACCAGGCTACCATATAACATTGCATTCGGAGCATTTTCACTAAGCCAAGTCTCTGTTGTATCTGCACTTGTAGAAACTACCGTACCCGTGGCTCCACTCGTGGCACCTGTAACAGTTTCGCCTACGGTGAAATCAGTGCTTGGAATTACGATGGTAAACACAGTAGCAGACGTTATCGAGGATATCGTTGTACTGGCTCCGCTCGTGCCACCTGTTATAGTTTCTGAGGCTTGGAATGTACCGCTTACGCTGCTAACAGTAAGAACGAATTGACTAACTGTTAGACTGGTAGGACGGTAATAATAATGCAGTTCTGCCGTAAATGCCGCATTAGGCGTGGGAGCTAATATAAAGTTGTTTACATCATACAGAGCATAATACTTAGGAACGCCTGTGGTAGCTATTGTTGAATTATATTCTTGTACAAAGTTAACATCTTTTTGAACGATAAACTCTCTCGCTCCAGAGTTCTCTATAGCCAAGCTGAACGAAGCCAAATAATCATCAGGAACAGCTAAAAACTCATTGCTGGCTGTTGTTGTTCCATTTACGTTTTTACGAAAGAAATCAAGATCTACGCTTTTAAAAATACGTTCTTCTGCTGATGATATGAAATCAGATAAATGAGAAACAAAAGTTGTCTCTTGGTTCTCTGTGTAATCCTTAATCGCAGTTTTCAATGTTGTGTATGTGTAACTCATGGTGTATTTGCCTGACCGCCCATACCGCTGTGATTTGTACAGTAGTAGTACAATGTCGGTGCGCCAGAGGCTACTGTTATTTGAGTGTATGCTCCAGAAGAACCAGGTGTTCCATTTGTGGTTACACCAGTCGTGTACTGAGAGCCGCCACTATGTGTCCCACCAGAAGTCGTTGAGAATGCTAGAGGATGACCAGAGTTACTACTGTCAGATTGATCAAAACGATAGGTGCTGCCTTCTGACAGACTAACCGTATCCTGTCTAACTCCATCAATGTAATACTTATTAGCTCCAAGATAAGAAGCAACTGTAACAGTATAAGTAGCAGCTATGGATGTCCCTGTTCCTGACGCTGTGACTGTTCCTGTAGAACCTGTTGCAGTAACGCCCGTAACAGTTGCATCAGTAGGAGTTATAACATCTCCACCAAAGGTTACATCGCCAATAAGACCTACAGCTATGGGGATTAATTCATATTCAAAAGTCTGTAAACTAAACGAAGGAAATCGAACAGTCGTTGGAATGCTATTGTTGCTATCTGGTCGTGGATCACGAAGAGCTTGACGATCTGCAATCACTCTTCTTGGTTCTAGTTGAGGATGCTTTTCTTCATACTCATCCTCTCCAACAAGCAATCCGTTCCATTCTTTCCGCATATTTCGCAGGCGGTATCGAAAACCAGAACGATCTGATATTCCATAAGCATCTTTACCAACTGCAAATTTAGCCATTATACCCTCAGATATTGAATGTCAGGCTGAAGTTTCAAAGAAACCCTATCCTCATCCTCATCCGCTGCACGTTGGAACTCTTCTTCATACAACGTTTTTAAAAGCTGTACACGTTCTGGAGCCTTTTTTAATGCAATGTAATACGCCATGCCAGCCGCCGCACAAGGCAGAAAACGGAACGGAAGTTCCATTGTGTTGACCAATGCATCTGCATCTTCTATGCGTCTTACATAGTAGTAAACAAGTTGATCAGTGCTGTTCTCTGGTGTAGGCCATAACGTTATTTCAGGCGCGATCTGCCTATTGAAGAAATATTGAGAAGGTCTACCCTCTGTAGTTTTGGAGGGCTGAGATAGGTAGTTGCTTCTACTAATCTTACTCACCGTAAAATCTGTGTTACTTCTTCTAACAACAACCTCTAAGAGATCCACAACATCAGCACCCAGTGTAATTGTGGCTTGACCAGACGTTAAGGTAGTTGTGGCTTGACGGACGGTCCAAAGATTAACACCTCTGTTTGCCCAGTCAGCAAACATCAAGTTCATGGAACGCCTAGCTGTTCTCGCATCGTATCCGGTGCGGACTTCTAATCCGCACCGTTCATACGCCTCTTCGATGATCTCAGCTACGTCAAGATCAAAATCTCTTGAGTTTGAAGTTGCCATTACTTAGACCTAACTTTACCACCGCGCATCATCTTCTTCATGCCTACTTTACCACCGCGCATCATCTTCTTCATGGGAAGTTTTGCCTTAGTCATTCCACCGCCGCGCATACGTCTCATAGCTTTTTTCTTAGCACCTGGCATCTTCTCGTCTCCTTCTTCTCGTTAAGATTAAGTTAAGGTAGTCTTCCTTCGTGTAGTTCTCATAATACCCTGTCTTCTCAAGTATCTTACTCGCATCGTCTAATTCTGACAATCTTTGTATAAAAACCATGGTAAAATCAGTTTGAAAAGACAACAGCCATAGATCTAATTTATTGCAGGCAAACCATTCATTCATTGCTACACAAGCGGCCTCGACTTCTTCATATGCCTGACTTGGTTCCTCTTCTAAACAAATTATAACAGAATGTTTTTTACTAAAATTTTTGCATTTTGTGGCTACGGTCTTCCACAAATCATCCTTATCAAGACACTCAACAACTAGTAATTTGTCATCTTTCAAAGCCTTTTTTGCAAAAGGACAAGGGGCATGTCCTATGTCTGGATCAATTACGCTTAAATCATTGTGAACCCACTCTTCTATAAGTTCACGCATCTTTACTTCTTCTTTCTACGAACAGATTTTACACGCCTTGGCTTGCCTGCTGGCTGCCCCAAACGTTTCTTTTGAGCAACACGAGAAGACTTTTCTTTTGAAGACATTTCTTTGGTTGTCTTCGGGGTTTTGGATGATACCCGCTTTGACGGGCGACAATAAGGGACACCACGCTTTTCTCCTTTTTTACGACCACATTTTTTGCCCGTGCTAACGTCTTTCCAGTCCTCTTTAAACCATCTTTTAAGAGCCAAACCAGCTTTTGTTTTTCTAACTGCCATCAGGATTGTTCCACTGCGCCTTTAGTTCTTTTTCTTCGCTTCGGCAATACTTTGCCGCAACCTCTCGCTACCGCCGTGCCCTTGATATTTTTGCCGCGAAATTTCCGCTTCGGTTTGGACGGAGCAGCCATCACTAGAATGTCTTACCTTTGCGTTTAATAGAGCGATTCTTTCTTTTAGTCTTTTTACTTTTTCCTCCAGTTCCATAATTTGCCGCTCCTACTTTTCGGCATTTTGCAATAGCCCCTGAAGCATATGCGCTTGGAAAAACTTTATAGCGTGCTTTAACTTTTTTATAACAAGCGTCTTTTGGCATTTTAGAGTTCCTCTTCGATGGAGGTTTTGAAATTTGTTTTTGCATCGAGCTTCGCGAGATTGCCATCATACGTCCTTCCCGTGAAATCTTCCCACATAGGTCTAATCATCTCATGAAGTTGATCTATTTTTTCATTATTAGCATCAATCTTCAACGCCATGACCGCTACATTTCTATCCACTGCAATAAGAGTTGAAGAAATCCATGTGAGTCCGGTCACACAAGCCCCTATAAAAGCAACAAAGATCGTTCCTGCTATAAAGTTAGCACTTAACATTTCCACCTTCTCCTTGCCTGACGCAAACGCGAATTTGGATTCTTCGCCGCTTTTGGAAACTTTTTCATCTGACCAGCGGATCTAGCGCAAAACGACTTACGTCTCTTTGCTGCCTTACTACCTTTTTTGACTTTTCCAGTAACAGCCGTTTTTAGCTTGCTGCCTGGATTGTCCCTGCGATATTTAGCGACACCAGCCTTAGTCATTCCCGCTCCACTTTTTGTGGAACGGAAATACTTTTTCGTCTTCGGAGGCTGTTTGTCTCCTTTACGAGCCATTACTAGTAGCTCTTCATCACTTGCATGATGATGGTGTATGTATCAGCAGATGAATGACCAACAGTCGTGAACATTATGTCTCCTGTTACACCAGTGCTTGCAGGATTTGTTAAACCCCCAAAAGGAGTGTAATCATGATGTCCACTTTGATTTTCACCAAGTTCGATACAAAAGTCATCTGTGGTTGCATCAAACAGAATCTTGACTTTCATCCCGTTACACTGCCACCAGATTTTTTCTATAGTAGCCCTTGTACAGGTACTTCCATCTATGTTTGCAGACAACGCAGATACATCAACCTTCTTTACCGCACTTTCACCTGAACCATCTGAGATATTGGTGAATTTAAGTACGGCTGTTTTTGGACCATCAACGAGCGTTTGTGAGGTTACAGCGTCAGCCATATTAATCTCCTAAATCAACTACGCAATTTGAACGTACTCGATGATGAATGTGAAAGAACCTGCTGTTGTCGCATCGACTGTATTAGTGATGTTGCAGAAAATAGTTCTTTCTGTGTCGGTGTACTGAACAGAAGCTGGAGCTGTTGTGCCATCTTGTGTTTGAAGAACCAAACTGGTCACAGTTACGTTGTGAGCAACAACGGTTGTGCCACCATCAAGGATTTCATCAGTCTGAGCCGCAACAATCTGTGCGCCAGAAGAAGAAGTACCAACTTCGTAACCGATATCGCCTGTTCCAATAACCGGAGAAACGTCACAAAATATTTTAATGTCAGTGATGATTGTGTTGGCTGGCTGCGTAAACTCACCAATAGCTGGGCTGTCACCTGCTGTTGTGTTAACGGTGACACCAGTGGCAAAGCCAACGTGTTTCACATATTTATTTGTAACAATGCCTGTAGAAGCTATAGAGGAAGTTTCTGTTATCGCACCCGTGGTTGAGTTTTTATTGATAACTTTAAAACCATTTTCAGAGCGGACTGCCCCGCTAAAAGTAGTAGTAGCCATTTGAGTTCTCCTGTCGTGGCTAATGTCAGTCACCCAATGCGACTGTCAGGATAAAAACATCATACACGAAAAAAAATGAAGCCGCAATTACTACGGCTTCAAGTTAAGGGAGGATTTGATATCTCAACAATGCGTAAGATACAAAAGTAGTATAACACAAAAAAGGGCGACTAAAAAGCCGCCCTTTAACCCAGTATGGAGGACTAGGGTTTATGCACCAGGTGAACCAAATACACAACGAGGATCGGAGAAGCCGAAGCTGTAACGCTCACGAGCCTTGAAGCGCATGTTACCAGTGTCAAAGTCTGCTTCCATCTGTGTTGACAGTGGAACACGCTCAAAGTGGAGGAATCCACGAGGAGCATCTGTCAACAGGAAGAATGCATCCGTGTCAGTGAGGAAGTCGTTAACGGCATAACCGTCAGGCAACATACCCATTGAACGAATTGCATTGACATCGTTGTCAGCAGTACCCACACGAAGATTTGAAACCATCAAACGCTCGGCAACAAACTGTAGTTGACGAGGAACAACAAGTTTCATTCCGCGTAGAGCAACCTTCAAACCACGCTCATCAACAAAACCAGCAATGCTAATCAGAGCGTCCTCAAGAGAGGTTTCGTTCAAGTCAGCGGCAGTGCTTGGCTCGTTGTTGAATGTGCTACCATTTGTCAATGGGTGAGATGCATCACACAATGCAACTCCGTCACCACCAGCAAACGCACCAGCCGAGAACGCATTGTTTAGAATGCTGGCTGCTTTGACCTGCTTGGTATGTGCCATTGAACGGGCAAGAGCACGAGTGTAGCGGCTTGAGAGACGATCATAAAGATTGTCCTCAACTGCTTCTTCAGTAATGCTAAATGCCAAGGCAATGGTTTCATGGTTGTACCGAGCGGTAAATGCTTCGTTGGCATCATCAAAACTGATGGCAGAACCCTCATCCTTAGTGGGAGCAGCTCCAAAGCCAGAAAGCATAACCTCTTCTTCAAATGCACGATCTGAAGACTCGGTGGTGAAAATTTCGGCGTGCTGGTTTTCATACCTTGTATACTCCATTCCAAATAGAGCATTTAGGCCAGGCTCCAGCTCTTTCGCCAGTTGTGCGCGAGAAATAGCCATAACTGAGCCTCCTTATACGCCAGTTGTAGAAACAGTGCCCTGTGCAATACTACCCGTAGGAGCATTGAAGTGGTTGTTTATACGAACGATTAACGGGATACCAGCAGCAGTGAAGTCTGAGTTTTCTGGGTCATCAAGAATACCCATAATACGCAGAGCATGCGTGTTGGTGGTTGCGATAGTATTCAAATCCGCAGTAGCAGAGGAAATACCTGTTGTGGTAGAACCGCTGTTACCAGTTGCTAATTGAATATTTGCGAACACTGCGGCGCGAATCTCTGCTTCAGTATTAGCAGCAGAAACCACGTTTGATGTTGCAATCGTAAACAATTGGGCTGGATTGTCATACAAAAAGGCTTTAACGGGGAAATTAGAATCCGCGCCAGAGCCAGGCCAGAAGTTTGAAAAAACTTTCTCTCCAGTGGTAGAACTGACATATTCACATCCGTTGAACACACCCACGATTGACACTGATCCACCAGCAGCAGCTTGCAGATCATCAATCACCCCAGCAGCAAGCGGGATAACCGCCATACCTTGGAAGATCGGGTTAGAGTTAGTAGACGCGATGCGATACTCAGTCGTACCAGTGGAATTAGGTGCTGAACCCAGCATCCCATACGGCTTCAAGCCGAAGCTTCCATTGGTGTTTGCCATGAGAATAACTCCTTATCTCACTATGGTTTAATTGGAGCCGCCTTTGCGACCTCCAAAACTTACACGACTTTGCCTCTCATTAGTGATTGGCATCGAAGGATGTTGTTCCTTCATTAAGTCCTGATCCACAGCAGTCATCTGTTCGCGTGTCCGATCACGGTAATATGCGGTTCTTTCCTGCGCTGTCTCTTCAGGGATCCTTGCTAACATTAACCCGCCGTTTCCTATAACACCTGCGTGATTACCCTCTTCAATAACAGCAAAATCGGATCCAGAATACTCATCGGCTCTGACAGGTTCCCATCCTTCACGAAGTTTCGCATGGACGTTCATCTTGTCTTCATCACCTCTGAGAGCTGTTCTGATCCAACGGTGCCTATATCCGTCAGGTGCTTCAGGTGCTTCTAAACGACTGGGCGGTGCCCAAGGCTTTCTGCGCGATGTCTTTTCGCGGGTTTCGGTAGACCGTGGTTGTCTTGTGTCACTCATTGCTTAGTCCTTTACATACTTAGCGTATTCTTCAAGTGGAACACCAAGTTTCTTAGCCATTGCTACTTGTGACGGTGTCAACTTGACGGTCCTGCGCCCCTGTTTTGTACTGCGGGATGCGGAAGTAGAAGCCGAGGCGACCCTTGTACTTCCTCCGGTTTGTTTTCCCCCCATCTCATTTGGAAAACGAGATTTTAAACGGGAATCTAATTCATCATAATACTCTTCGCCGTCTGGGTCAAACCCTTCTTCGGTCACAAGTTTATTATGAATAACAAAAGCGGCTTGAGTCATTATCTCATCTTCGCCAAACCACTCATTCTTTTCAGCCCACTTTTGCGCCTTTGGATCTGGCTGTGCGGCGGGTTGAGCCTGTTGTTGTGGTGCGGGTTGAGCCTGTTGTTGTGGCACAGGTTGTCCACCCTGCTGTTCTTGCCGCTGTTTTGCTAATCTAAAACGTTCTTGTTCTATGGAAATCTTAGATAAAGCCTGTTGAGCGTCAAACATTGCATCAACATCACCTCGATCATGAGCTTCACGATAGGCTCTTTTCGCTGTGTCTAATTGAGAATCAATGCGGGTGCCGTACTCGCTCAAGTATCCTTGATCTAGATTTGTCAGACGAGACTTTAGATCTTCATTCTCTTTTTTAAGAACGTCTGCAATACGGGCAGCTTCTTCTTTATCTCTCTCCGCGTAGCGGTACTTTTCAGTAAGTTTCTTTATCCGCTTCTGAACACCTTTACTGTAGTTGTCCAGTTCCTCTCCCTCTGAGTCTTCTTGAACAGCAACTTTTGGCTTGTCATTAAGCTCCAAGTCCTGTTGAACAGGCTCTTTGTCAGCAGACTCATCAATTGTGATCTCTACATTCTCTTCCTCAACAACTTGTGCTTCAGCCTCTGCCAATACCGCCTCCTCAGACATGTTTCACATCATCTGGCTCAAGGATCGTAGCAATGATCTCATCGTCATTGATTATGCGAACCTCACCGCCATTAATTTTAAACCTGGATCCTGCATATCTACCAATACAAACCCATTGACCCTCTTCACACCAAGGATCAGGACTGTCACCAAATTTGTTGGGATCTTGATACGCCAAAGGCCCTAGCTTTAAAACATAGGCCACCACAGTGGCTAATGCCTCACGCTCTCGTGCCTCATTGGGAATTATGATGCCGCCTTCTGTCTTCGTCTTACCTTGATAAGGCATGACAAGTATCCTCCAACCAGTTGGTTGGGGCAGGCGTTCTTTCAAAGATTTGTCTACTAGACTGGGGTCTAAAACTCGTTTTTCAGCCTCCACATAGGCGGCTTCTGTTGATACAGGTTCTTTAGCTTTAGACTTTGCGATATGGTCAGGAACGTATAATGTCTTCGCCATCTTCTAGGTTTCTCTCCAGCAGGGTTTTGATCTCTTCCTTGGCGTAGACAAGTCCCTGTACTTCTCCAACCAACCGCTGATACTGTTCAAAGTTTGAAACACCACCAGATGTTAACATGTCAGCGATCTGTTCTTCTCGCTGTGCTAACAACTTATAAACATGTTTTGCGAAGTCTGCAACATCCATTATACAATTAAAATGTCCCTGCGAACTTTTTACCTCTTACAACGGCACCACAACCTCGGCTCATAGCGACCTTATTTCCTGTGCGACCGCCTTTACGAAAGGTTTTGACATCTTCTTTAAACCTATCAGACTCAGCGATTTCCCGCACATCATCATCGCCAAACTCAATAAGCTCATCCAATTCGATAATACGAGGTTCTTTTCCTTTAACTTCGCCGCCTGTTGCAAAACTAACGATGCCGCCAGACGCTTTGCGAAGTTCTTTGAAGTCTTCACCAGTGATTTTATCTCTGGGTTCAGCCACACGAGCAATCTTCATTTGTTTCTCTGTCAACGGCATGTCAAACTCCTACTTCTTAAAAAACTTGGTTGCTGCACGGGTTCCAAATGAAGCCGATACAATGATTCCCAATGTGTACCTATAATACTCCGGCATGGCCTGTAAAGCAACAAAACCATCTTCTACGATCTGCCTGCCCCAATCTCCACAGAAGGCTAGGATAAGCGGAACCGAAAATAAAATGGTAAGCCACTCGTCTTTCCAGCTATTTGCGGATGCGTCAGCCATTTTAAGATCCCAGTCGATCTCTCCCGTGGCCTTCTTCTCCATAATGACAGCTTCTGCCTTGGCTTTAGCGACTTTCGCACCAGCTTCAGCTTTCTTGGTTTCAACCTTACCCTCAAGCCATGTCGAAGCAAGACTGCCCAATGGTCCTAAAAGTGCCTGTATCATTCTATGATCCTCACAATGTAATTTGTGCCATCTGCATTTTTTGAAACCTCAACCGTTTTGTTCTCGCATGAATATCTAACAGATGTAGTCTTTTTATATAAGTTACGTTCTATAGTGCGCTTGGCTTTCAAACATTTAGATATCTTCTCATAGGCCGTATGTTCTGAAATATCACCGCCCATGTACAAGATTAATGTCATGGTTTTAATTACTGTTGCGTCCATTTCTAAGTTTCTCTATTTGACTCTCAATATTTGTAATTCTCTTTTCATAGAAATCTAATGTCAACTTTTGTTGCTGGTCATGCGGTGCGCGGCCTTCATCTATTTGTTCTTGGAGTTTGGAAAGTTGCTCTGCTAAATGCTCAATCAACATATACTGTTCGCTATCCGCTGGCAGACTGCCCATATCGCCGCGAGGCCACTTAATGCGAAACTCTGTGTTTTGACCTAGATCAGCCTCCATTAAGATAAATTTATTTTCAATAGTATTTAAGCGTTCAATAATTCCAAAGTATGCCCATGTCCCAATGGCTGCGCCAACAACCATTGCCATAAGATTGCGAATTGGCATAGACAGTTCGGTGTTTTCGTTAAGTTTTGTTGCCATCACTCACAAACTGTCTTACCTGCACAGTCTTTCGGAAAACAATGCATAGCCATCTGATAATGTTTATTATCATAGGCCGCTGACCATCGTTTATCTTCTAACATCCAAAGGCACTGTTTCTCTGACATCGGTTGCTGTAAACTCATCTGTCCAATATAATGATCCGTCACTCCATCATTTCCCCACATGGAAATTACTAAAATGTACTCTCTCAAGGCCATTAGTATAACTCTTTGTCCGCACTCACTTTAACTGGTTTACAATATGCCGTTGCCTTATGTTCTGTAGGAACTCCGCTGTAATGCTGATAGTTCCCATACCTCTTTGTTACCTGTGATGCGAAAAAATTGCAATCCGTTACGGATCTGAAGTACATATCTTGACTTTGCACTTTGCCGCCTAATACAACCACCAATAAAAACGCATGAATCATTTCTTGCTCATCCAAGCCGTTGTGCCCATGTAAGCTCCCACAATACCTGCGCCTGACAGAAATATCAAATCGGTGACAGCTCCAAGCCCTTCCAGTTTTTCAGGAGAACACCATGGAGATGCCAAGAATACGGCGTAGAGACCCATGAAGATCAACGTGTATCGAGCCATGCGAAGTTGAGCCACGTTCTTGCGTAACTCTGTTTCTGTTTTCTTTATCTCTTTAACATGCAACAGTTCCGCGTCACTTACGATGCCGTCACCATCTTCATCATATTCTGAATATACACTGTCTTTTTGTAACTTCTTCTGCGCCATTTTAGCCTCTTACAATTGTCCATAACATGCCGATTAAAAGAGAACCCATAACAATGATCACAGCCATAACTATTAAAAAGTTCTTTACGGCCTCCCACTGTTCTTTTTCTTTTCGTATTTGCTCTCTGCGTGCGTTAGCAGCGGCCTCCTTCGCAGCCTGTATGCGTCTAGCACGCTCATCTACGATCCCGCGCCATGTGCCGTGACCGAAACGTAAATCTACAAGAGTGGCTATCTCGCGCACTTTTTCCTGCGCCAGTTTAGCGTCAATGACTTCTCGTGCCACATTCTCCACACCAAATTGATCGGTTAGACTCTGACCAGACTTCTTGTTCCGAGCCTTTTGAGCCTCACCTTCACCGCGCAGCAAATCATCTATCTGACCCGCCAACGAGCCGATATCCTTTGCCGTATTTACGTTTGATTTAATGAAATCTGTGGCTTGCTTAACTAACGCAAGTCCAGTCAAGACCTCTGCAACGACCATGCCTCATAACTCCAGTCCCGCTTATGCGGTTACTTGGAGCGCAATGCCAGGTCCCTCTGGGTCTGGATGCGCTCACGATTCACATCTGCCCTTTCTTCTGCGATCTCTTCTTGGAGTTCGATCCGTGCTGCGTCAGTCGTTGCTCTTTGTTGAACCTTCTGACGTTCAAGGTCTAATTCTGCGGCATCCTGTTGTGCCCTGCGCTGAGACTCAGCGGCCTTAATTGCAAGCTCCTGCTGTCTTATCTGTACGAGCGGATCTTGCTGTCCCTCTGGTGGTGCAAGCATCTGTATGATTTCCTGAGTGAACTGAGCCTCTAGTTTTGCAACTTCGGACTCTATAACTTCCTCAGACATCGCAGATGCCGCCTGCATTTGTTGTTGTGCCATCATGGGATCCATCGCACCCATTTGCGCTGCTAACGCCGCTTGCTGTGCCTGCGCCTGCTGTTGTTGTACTTGTGCCATAACAGTCAAGCGTGCCTTCATGGATATGTGATCCTGAAGATGCCCCATGAATGTAGCATAAATGTTGGGCGATGTAGAGACCAAAGGCAGCTTCATAAATGTCACATGCGTCATAATGTGAGCGTCATGGTCTTGCTGTTGAAACGCTGTCAGCAATTCTCCTTGCATGCCTTTCGCGTTCTCGATGCTCGGACTCGTGGGCTGTGGCTCTTTCTTGGCAGGCAGTATCTGGTCAATATTCTGAACCTCCAACGCCTGATACATACGCTTGTATGCCTCATGCAAATTGTGAATGTTAGGGTTGGATTGCGCCAGTTGAAGCTGTGTCTGCGCCAATGTCACACGCTGTGCCATCGAAAAGATGTTCGGATCAGAAACAGGTATAACATCCACCCGTCCATCAAAGTCCTGCGCTTTCACCTCGGAAGGTGCTCCGGCTACCTCATACGGATATGTTGAAGGGAGATTTTCCGCGAATATTCTAGCGAGGAGCCGGAACTCTGTTTTCTGTGCGTAATGTAAACGTTTATGAATAGCCGACATGACTTTCATACCGCGTTCCAACAACGCTACAGTTGTACCTACAGGCATATCCCCGCTTTTGCTCTCTCCAATCTGTTGATCAGCGATAGAGACAAAACGGCGACCACCTTCAATAAGTGACGCTAATAGTTGTGCCAAAGTGCCTGATGGCTCTTTAAACGGTAATGGGATGATTGAATTACGGATGTCACCGCCAGGGGCATCAATGTCCCTGAACTCACCAGGTGCCAGCGGCTCGTCATCATTTCGTATGCGTATGCCGCGTGCCTTGAATCCTGACGGCAGATTGGCAAGCGTGCCGGAATCTATAAGCTGACGTAATATACTGGTGGTTGCTCGACCCAAGCCACCAATCATATGTATCAGGCCGTAGCCGTAAAAGCCCAGACCAGGTAGGAACTTGTAATGCACAAAATACTGCCGTTTGCGCTTTAAGGGGTCTTGCTGGTCGTAATTACGGGTTATGGACAGGATTTCACCAGATCCAACGTCTAACGTCACTATATAAGGTAATTTGATGCCTGTGAACTCACCTTGCTGATCTACGTCCTCAAAACCCTCAAGATCCATCTCGATATGCATCTCAAGTATTGTATGGACATCATCCAAATAACCCTTACTGACACCATCAATCTCATCTACCTTGTCACGAACTTTATCATCAGATTCCTGACTCGTGGATACTTCTACATCACGATAAATGCCTGCAACCTGCATTTTACGGACTTGGTTCTCGTCCATACGCAATACATGCGTAATTCTTGAGGCTGTTGACAGATCCGTGGCAGAATACGGTACTACCAGATCTTCTGACGGTACAAACGCCGATACAGCGCGGTTTCTGGTAGGATCAAAGTAAACCTTCTTAAAGGTAGAGCCTGACAGCGGTAAATAGAAGAGCATCTGATCCGTATCAGGATCAAACTCCTCCATGACCTCAGTAACCTGATAATTCATGAAGTTCTTGACTCTAGCTGCCTGTGATTCCTTTTCGGCGGTTCTTGCGCCTATGACCTGTGTTTTCACAGGACCACCAGCAGGCAGAAGCTCTTTGTACGCTTGTGCTTGAAACTGTGTTACGGACTCGGCAATCAGCGGATGTGTTACGCCGGATGCGCCATCAAACGGTTGGCTGCGCTCCTGATACTTGATACCAAGAAGATCCAGTCCCTTGGTGTATGCTTGATGCCAGTCCTCACGAGATTCAGTGTCTTCTTCGTACATCTCACGAAGTTCACTAGATATCTCGCCTAAAACAGCCTCATCTATGATCTCAGCCAAGTTAGCGTTGTGATCATACTGTTCTGTCTGTACTTCCACGCCCTCTGGCTCACCGCCCATCAATGCCTGAATAAGTGCACTTCCATCAGCTTGTTGCATAACCTCTGCACCGCCAGCAAAGTCCTCGACCTGTGGCACTTCTACCATCATGCCCTCTACTGCTTCGATGCCGGAATCCGTCAAACTTCCTGTGGGTCGTGGAGGTAATGCCATTAGAACGTTCCTTTGAAATTTCTTAATTTGATAGAACCGCCATTATTCAATTTCCGTAAATTACCTTGTGGTCTACCAATCTTTGTAGATATTGAGGTTGAGTTATCCTCTGGTGTTCCAGCGCGACCAATGATTGTGCCGCCTACGAGTTTACCATTCTTATCTCTTTTGGCACCTCTTACAACGACCTTCCTGTCACCAATTATTCTGGTGCTCAGATCATTGTTCGGAGCTTCCAACTCATCACGTTTAAGAGCGTCACCTATGGACTCTAACAATGACGCTATGATGCCCTGTTCCTCTGCCATTAGAAGCTACCTTTGAAATTGCCTAATGAAACCTTGCCGCCGTTACGAAAACCCTGTTCTTTCTTCACACGGGCAATCGCCTCGTTCAAAGAACCGCCCTTGGCTTTCTTAACAACCTTCTTCTGATCTTTCTTGAGTTCAGCGATCTTCTGTTCAAGCTCTTCTATTGTGGCAGTCGTAAGATCAAACTTTTTAGTAGCCATCAATAATACTCCCGCTTTTTAGGATACCAGTCACTGTTATCGTTCTCACCTTCAAGTTCGATAAACCCACCCTGCCGGAAACGCATCAAAGCCATCGTCATGCTATCAACAAAGTCGTCATGCTCTCCATGCGGAAACGCAAGACATTCCTCGATAACTTCCTCCGAGAACTTTTGTTCCGGTGCCCACACCATCCCCGCCTCAAACAGCGGTGCTACCGTGTGCATACGGGTGATCTTATCACGACCCTTGCTCGGTGTATAGTTCATAACAGGAATGCCTGCCGCACGCATCTCGTCCGTTAGCGGTTGCCCTGAAGCCTTCGCTTCAATGATGACCATATCCGGTTCCCAATACTCATACTCCTCTCCAGCAACTGCTTTAAGTTCTGGAC
>VMHT01168807.1_pt1 | contig 17744 bp, 20 predicted proteins | sample 4693611 | NCBI WGS metagenome assembly VMHT01 (sample SAMN12280063, study PRJNA550983) | marine metagenome | isolation source: seawater sampled from same location over 5 years 0.02-0.2 micron viral filtrate | place: USA: collected off the coast of southern California halfway between the port... ...
ACTTGCTAAATATACTAATGCATATGATAACAAAATGGTGATGAAACGAGAAGTGATTGCTAACAAAGGTATATGGACTGCTAAGAAAAGATATATTCTAAATGTCTATAACGAAGAAGGTGTAGATTTAAAAGAACCTAAACTAAAGATTATGGGTATTGAAGCAGTTAAGAGTTCAACACCTGCCCCTTGTCGTATAAAGATCAAAGAGGCATTGAAAGTAATTATGAACAAAGATGAAAATGCCTTGATACAATTTATTGATGAGTTTAGAACACACTTTAAAAAATTACGACCAGAAGAAATTGCTTATCCTCGTTCTTGTAATAATTTAAAAAAGTATTCTTCATCAACAGACATCTATCAAAAGTCAACACCCATTCATGTAAAAGGTGCTTTGTTATATAATAATATGTTAAAGAAAAAAAGTTTAGTTAAGTATGAACAAATACAAGAAGGCGATAAGATTAAGTTTATTGTCTTGAAAGAACCTAATCCACTAAGAGAAAAAGTAATATCTTTTCCTACATACTTGCCAAAAGAATTTAATTTACATCAGTATATTGATTATGATGAACAATTTGATAAATCGTTTTTAGAGCCATTACGATTTATTGTAAATGCAATCAACTGGAATTTTGAAAAAACATCAACACTAGATAATTTTTTTTAAATGAGTAAAGACATAGAACAACTAAAAAAACAATTAGATCAAATGGAAAAAAAGATAGATGGTCTAAATAAAAAATTAGATACACACATTGATAAGATATGGCAAGTCTATGAGGGTCTAAGAAATCCTATTAAGGCAGTATCTAAGATGTTTAAAAAATGATATTTGATACTATTTTAATTTGTCAACTTGTTATGTGTACTATTATGGATATAGATGATTGCCCAAACGCCAAACAAGTGAGTATGGAAAATGAATGGACACCAGCATACTATTACTATTCAGATGGCGAAGGTAATATTCATTATGATGATGACCAAATAATTCATATGGGTATTATCGTGCATGAATTGGCACATCATATGGAAAAGACACAAGGTAAAGATTTTAAAAAAGTCTGTGTTCAATACGGTGGCACAAACTGTGATATACATGAGACAAAGAAATGACCGATGAGGAGATACGAGAATTTATAGAAATGTTTCCCAATCTACCTAATCCAGAACATTATCCTAGATGTTTTGAGTGGTATGTGAGACTATTTTGGCACTATAAGAATAAGAGATAATATGAAAGAAAACGCATTTACACACTATAAACGAGATAATACACTATATAATAGTCTTTTAGCCGCCGCTACAGACGGAAAACTACCTGTCTTGACATCATCTATCTTTGAAAAAATGAACGCAGAATATGGGAAAGATAAGATGAGAACTCACTTGGCAGACTATATCGCAAGTGAAAGACCAGTATTTCCACTCAAAGAAATCACCGAACAAGATATGAGAACTGCTTTTGCTAATCTTAAAAAGTTCAATACTAATACTATTTGTATACCAAATGAACAAGTTGAAAAAGAAGTTTTTGAAAAGTATGATGATTACAAATATAGTTACGAGAAGTATGGTCTTGGTTTGATAAATGGTGCGAGTACATTTAATGATGTATCAAATTATTTTATGCAAGACCTAAGACTAGAATGTAGTAGTTATGGCTTTCGAGCACCTAAAGAAGTTTGGGAGAACGGTGATGCTTATGCTATCTGGAAATGTCTAGGTCCTATATGGCGAGGTATTAATGGTGTCAAACTTACAAAGATAAAAGAACTAGATGGTACCGAAACAGAAAAATTAGTCGGTGGTGAACTATCAGAAAAAAGTTATATATCAGCATTTAGATTAGGCACATATATTGCAACACAATTTAAACCTGTTGTTGCAAAAGCAATCTATGATATAACAAATGCTAAAACAGTTTTAGATACTAGTTGTGGTTGGGGTGATAGACTTGCAGGTTTCTTTGCTTCAGACGCTGAAGAATATTATGGTTGTGATCCTAATCCTAATACATATCAAAGATATCAAGAACAGATATCAAAGTATAATAAACTTTTATCTAAACCTAAAAAAGTTCAGATATGGAGATGTGGTGCTGAAGATTTACCATATCACAAACTACCAAAGATTGATGTTGCATTTACAAGTCCACCATACTTCTCTACCGAACAATACAATAAAGGCGGTGAACATGAAGAAGATCAATCGTGGGCAAAATTTAACGAGTATGATAAATGGCGTGATGATTTTTATTTACCAGTTGCAGAAAAAACTATGAGTGTATCAAAGTTTATGTTTGTAAATATTATGGATCCAAAGATACATGGTGTTCGTTATCGCTCTGGCGATGAATTGGTAGATAAGTTTCAAGATAAATTTTTAGGTCAGATCGGTATGAGAATCATGCAACGACCAAAGTCAGATACTTTATTTAAAGATGAACAAGAGAAGGCTGACTTTATGAACAAAATGTTTATAGAAAATGTTTGGTGTTTTGGACCACAAACAGACCTATTTAAAAATTCAAGAAAGGCAACTTTAGATGAGTTCTTTGCTTGACAAACAATTATATATAGTGTATAATATTTCAAACGACAGTAGAGGTAAAAGATAATGAGTGATTTTTTGAAAGATGTAATTAAAGAAACTGGTAATGAGTATGCTAGTTTAGTATCAGATGGTGCGACAGGTGATGTAACAGATTTTATTGATACAGGTTCTTATATATTCAATGCGTTATTAGGTGGTGGTATAAACAAAGGTTTACCATCAAATAAGATAACTGCAATTGCAGGTGAAAGTGCTACAGGTAAAACTTTCTTTGTATTAGGTATGTGTAAGAATTTTTTAGATCAGAATCCAGATGGTGGTGTTATATTCTTTGAATCAGAATCAGCAGTTACAAAAGATATTATTGAAGAAAGAGATATTGATAGTAGTCGTATGGTTGTTATGCCAGTTACTACTGTTCAAGAGTTTAGACATCAAGCAATTACAGTATTAGATAAGTATATTGCTCAAGATGTATCAGAAAGAAAACCTTTACTACTTGTGTTAGATTCTTTAGGTATGTTATCAACTACTAAAGAAATGGAAGATACACAAGCAGGTAAAGAAACTAAAGATATGACAAGGGCACAAATAGTAAAAGCAGCCTTTAGAGTATTGACTTTGAAATTAGGAAAAGCAAAAGTTCCTCTTATTATAACTAATCATACCTATGATGTTGTCGGTAGTATGTTCCCACAAAAAGAAATGGGCGGTGGTTCTGGTCTTAAATATGCGGCTAGTTCTATTGTCTATCTATCAAAACGTAAAGAAAAAGACGGCACAGAGATTATAGGTAATATTATACATTGTAAAAATTACAAATCCAGATTAACAAAAGAAAATAAAGTAGTAGATGTTAGATTGACATATGACAAAGGATTAGATAGATACTATGGTCTATTAGATTTAGCATTAAAACATAATATATTTAAACAAGTATCAACAAGAATAGAACTACCTGATGGCTCAAAGGCGTTTGGTAAAACTATTAATAATGATCCTGAAAAATATTTTACAAAAGATATATTAGAAAAGTTAGACGCTGCTTGTTCAAAAGAATTTAAGTATGGAGATGTAATTGACACCGAAGATACCACAGAAACACCAAACAACGAATCCTAAACAAAACGAGGACTATGTATTTGTAGAGAAGCCTGGAGAGGACTTTACAGCACTAAAATTAATTAGTGGTCCATATGCAAGTATAGTTTACAAATATGGTAATGTAGGATTTAGACCAGAAGAAGAAGCAGTTAATGGTCAATTACCTATGGTGTTTGATTATACAGTCATAGAAAATAAAGTAAATGCTGACACAGATAGTCAAGAGTTTGTAGATCACATAGGTGATATCTTAGTTGTATTATTAGATGAACAGTTAAAAGAGAAAGGTATAAAGGGACTTAGTGGAAAGAATTGAAAGAACAGCACTTCGTAATTTAATTCATAATGAAAAGTATTGTAGAAAAGTTTTACCTTTCATCAAAGAAGAATATTTTTCTGATAGATTAGAAAAATTACTATTTACAGAGATATATAATTTTGTAAACAAGTATAATAATCTTCCTACAAAAGAATCTCTATCTATTGAGATTAATAATAATAAATCTGTAAACGAAGATGAATATAAAAAGATTACAGATATATTATCTACACTAAATTCAGAACCAGTAAACTTAGATTGGTTAGTTGAAACAACAGAAAAGTTTTGTAAAGATCGATCCATACATAACGCTATTTTATCAGGCATTCAAATCATAGATGGTAAAGACAAGACACACACTCCAGAATATTTACCTGAGTTATTATCGAATGCCCTGGGTGTGTCTTTTGACCAAAAAGTAGGTCATGACTATTTGCAAGAATCAAAAGAAAGATTTGACTTCTATAAAAAGAAAGAAGAAAGATTAGAACTAGACCTAGAGTTTTTTAATAAAATTACAAGAGGCGGTATACCAAGTAAGACTTTGAATATTTGTCTTGCAGGCACTGGTGTTGGTAAAACTATGTTCATGACACATCTTGCCTCATCTGTATTATTACAAGGCAAGAATGTTTTGTATATTACTATGGAGATGGCTGAAGAACGTATTGCTGAACGTATAGACGCAAACTTATTGAATGTAGGTATGAGTGATTTAGAAGAATTGCCATATCAAATGTATGAGACTAAAATTAATAAATTACAAAGTAAGACAACAGGCACATTAATTATCAAAGAATATCCTACTGCTACTGCTCATACAGGTCATTTTAAAAACTTGATAAGTGAACTTGCACTAAAAAAGTCATTCAAGCCTGATATTGTGTTTGTAGATTATTTAAATATTTGTGCTTCATCTAGATTTAAATCAGGTGCAAATGTAAATAGTTATACTTACATCAAAGCAATTGCTGAAGAACTTAGAGGCCTTGCAGTAGAACATGACTTACCTATTTTTTCTGCTACTCAAACTACAAGAGGTGGTTTTGTAAGTAGTGATGTAGGTCTAGAAGATACATCAGAAAGTTTTGGTCTTCCTGCGACAGCAGACTTTATGTTTGCTTTAATTAGTAGTGAAGAACTAGAAGAAAAGAACCAGATAATGGTTAAACAATTAAAGAATAGATATAACGACCCAACTTTAAATAGAAAGTTTATACTTGGTGTTGATAGGTCTAAAATGCGTTTCTATGATGTAGAACAAAACGCACAAACAGATTTAGTTGATAGTGGTCAAGAGACATTATCATCTAATGATAAATTTAAAAAACTGGGTCAGTTCTCAGATTTTAAAGTATAACAACAAAGGAGAAAAAAATGGCAATTAAGTTAAATGACAAATGGTATGATGAAAATAAATTCACACCAGAGATTAAAAATGCTATTGTTCAAGTGAACAACTATCAAAAACAAATTAATAATCTAAATGCAGATTTACAAAACTGTAAGATTATAGTTGCACATCACAGTAATTACATTAAAGAAAATGTGCCTGCAGCTGCTGAGATAGAAGAACCTAAAGCAGAGACATCTGAAGAAAAATAGTATGGTAAAGAAAGTCGTAAAAAGAAAACCTAGAGCCACACGCACTAAACTATCTTATGAACTAAAATTAAGTAAGAGAAATAGAAAGGTGCGTTGGCGAGTTTTAGAAAGACCAACAGGTAGTATTATCTTTGAATCTGAATTTGAAGATAAAGCTAAAGATATTTGCGATTTTCAAAATAAACATAAAGTATGGGAACCAAATGGAGGAATAGTTAAGTATTTAACATCAGGAAAAATATAATGGATGATATAAACAAACAAAGCAAAAGATTTTACGAAATCATAGATGTAATTAAAACATTACACGATAAAAAACGACATGATTATGGTGCAAATGAGGATATCTTTGCTAACTTTAGACTATCAGAGTTATCAGGTATTCCTGCTTGGCAAGGTTCGGTTGTTCGTATGGGTGATAAGTATGCTCGTATAAGTAATTTTATTAAAAAAGGTGAATTTAAATTTAAAGAAGAAGGTATCAAAGACACTTTAATGGACATGGCGATTTATAGTTTAATTACTATGATACTTTTTGAGGAAGAAGAGGAGAAACATGACAAAGATAGTTGATATGGGTAGAATAAATGAGGGTGATGATACAGCCTTAGAAGGCACAGGTGTTGTTAATTCAGATAGACCTACAACAGTTGACGCAAAAGAATTACCTGAAGGCACTATGATGGAGATAACACAACCTGGAACAAACAAAAAATTTACATATCCTGCGATGGCATTAGCAGGTGGCGATTATCATAAAATCATACAAGCGTCTGATGGTTTACTTTCCGAAGAAGATATTAAAAGATATTATGATACTGTTATGAAGATGGACTGGCAAGATGGTTGGTACTCATCTGATAAAATGAAGAAAGAAGCAAAGACACCAGGATATAAACATATTCATTTAGGCGGTAGTGATACCGAAGAAACAGATTATGAAATAGAACAAGATTGGGTCAAAGAGATATGGGATAAAGTAGATCCTGAAAATGTAAAATTACTTAGACACTATCTTAATGGTCATCATGCAAATCAATCAGGTGGTATTCATCTTGATGGTTGGACTGGCGATCAATATACAGTTATTGTTTATCTTACACCAGACTGGACACCAGATGATGGTGGTTCGATAGAGTTTTGGACACCTAATCTTACAGACGAAATGAGAGCAATGGCAGTAAATACACCATATGGTTTCTCAGGTAGTTCAGAAATGAATATCGTTAAATCATACTGGCCAAAACCAGGTAGAGTTGTAGTTTTTGACGCAAGAATACCTCATGTTGCAAGGGCAGTAGAAGGTGATAAATTTAGAGTTTCACTAGTATTTAAGTGTAGAAAAGTAAACTATTAACGCTTGACAAAATGATACTGCTAGTATATAAATAGCAGTATGGCACTACTAAAAAAGACAGACTTTTTTGAAGCAGGCAAAGAAAAGACTGCTTCTGCAGGAAAATATTCAGGCAAAACTAGAAAACAAATAATTCTAGAAAAGATAAAAAATAAAGAACCTTTTAGTATAGGTACCACAGCAGGTGGACCTAAACTTATGGGTACATCTTTAGAAGATAAATCTTTTCCGTTTATACTTTCTACAAAATCATCAGGTGATATAGCAATCACAAAAATATTCAAAGATCCAGACTTTGGTGGCGGTGCTGGTTCAGGTGGTGGTGCTGAAGATACAAAAATTACAGAATCAGGTCAATGTTATTATACATCATTAGTTTTTAATATTATAAAAAGACCACTTAAAAAAACAGATTATACAACTGCTAATCTTAAAAAAGCAGCTAAGTTCGTACAAGCAACAATCAAGTTAGAAGATTTTTTAAAAAAAGGGCCACAAGATTGGTTTGACAATGACATATACGGTAGAACAGCAAACCTAATCTATCAAAAGTATTCAAGAAAATTTAAAGGACCAGTTTATTGTCATAGAGGTTCTGCGTTTATGAGTGATGTGTATGCAGCTAAAAAATCAGTTATGAAAACTGATAAATTTTCAGCACCAGGATCATTCTCAGATGATAAATGGAATCCAGGTGATATATGGTTATCATCTTTACCACCCAATTCTAAACCTTTTAATAAGGCAACAACATGGGCAGAGTTAAATCAAATGGTATTAGAGAGTGCAGGTGAATTAAACACTAGTAGAGATACAACAACATTAGGAGTATCATTAAAGAAGTTAGGAGTATCAGGTAAAGTTGATACTTATAATAGTGCAAAAAGAAAACATAATGTCAATGTTAGATTTAAAAATTTCACATTTGGTAAATCAGGAGATTTTTTCAGTTCAATAGATGTGTATATAAGATTTGATGTTGCTGAAGTTCAGTTAAGAGCATTCAATAGTACAAGTGCATGGCAAGGTGAGATAAAAGGACTTGCGGCTGCAGGTGGTAAAATAGGTGGTGGTAATTTAAATTACTATCTAGAGAAACACGCTAAAAAATCAATAGGTTATCCTGGTGATAATAGGTCAAGAGGTACATCATGGAGCGAAACGCCTGCGAATAAAGTAGATATAAACAAAATGTATGCTCTGTATGTTAAATTTAATAAATTACAAACAGCTAAAATACCAACAGTAAGTTTATCTGAATTTAAAAAACGACTAAAAGAAAAAGGTGCTTCTTTTCAATTTTCAAAGAATATGTGTTTGATGTTCTTAAACTCTTTTTTAGAATCTACTCCGATCATTAAAAATAAAATATCTACTGAAATAGTAAGATATGCAGCTTCTAATACAGAAATCTCTAGTTTTTACATCAAAGTAAATTAACAAATTGCTTGACTATTATAAATAATAATATATAATATAAATGGAAAGAGTGTTAAATGCAGAAATTTCAAGATTACCTCGTAGAGGACAAAAATACACATCTTGAACATCTGGAAGACGAGATAATTAATAATGGAACTAAAGGTGCTAAAACCGCAATTGAATTTCTAAAGTCTATCAAAAAGATGTTACAAGGCAAAAAGGGGTCTACCGTATCCGTCAAATGGGATGGTGCACCTGCTGTATTCTGTGGTATCAATCCAGAGAACGGAAAGTTCTTTGTTGCTACTAAATCTCTATTCAATAAAACACCTAAAATCAATTATACTAATTCAGATATATCTAGAAATCACGGTGGTGCGTTAGCAGATAAACTAAAAGAATGTTTAAAGCACTTACCTTCTCTAGGTATCAAAGGCATTTTACAAGGCGATTTACTCTTTACAAGTGGTGATAAAAAGACTGCCACAGTAGATGGTACAAAGTCAATCGTATTTACACCAAACACTATATCATATGCTGTACCTGTTGTTAAGACAGGATTGTTTGGTAGTTCTCTTTACAATAATATTGATAAAGCAAAAGTTGGTATTATATTTCATACATCATATTCAGGTAGTACAATCGCAGGATTAAAAGCAGCCTTTGGTGCAAGTGTAAGTTCATTAAAGAAAAATAAAAATGTATTCTTTGATGACGCTAATTACAAACAAGCTGGTGTTGCATTTGATGACGCTGAAGAAAAGGCATTTGATAATATAATCAGAATGGCAGAGGGTTCTGCTTACAAAGCAGGTAAGTTTATTGACTTACTCAAAAAAGATCAAGGACCATTATCTCTAGGCATTCAACTAAAAACATTTTTCAATACTTACATAAGACAAGGCACAGCAATTACAAATACATCTAAGTTAGCAAATAATTTTGAAGTATATTTTAGAGGTAGAATTAAAAAAGAAATAGATAGTAAGAAAACACCAGCAGCAAAACAAAAGTATGAAGAAATACTAAACGCTGGTATCAAAATATTAAGACCAAACAAAGATGGTCTCTACTTTGCTATTGCAACATATATAACATTTCAATCAGCGAAAGCTGTATTATTAAGAAAATTAAATCAGATACAAAGTATCGGTTCATTTTTAAGAACTAAAGATGGATACAAAGTTACAAATCCTGAAGGATATGTAGCAATCAAAGGATCTGGTGCTGTTAAACTTGTTGATAGATTAGAGTTCAGTAGAGCAAACTTTAACATGGCAAAAGATTGGGTAAAAGGATGATAGATTCATTTAGAACATTTATTACAGCCGCACAAAAAACAAAGAAGTGTCCAGAGGGATATAGATTTGATAAAAGATTACAAGTTTGTGTGCCTATTGGAGTAAGTAGATATTATCCTTACTATGGTGCAAGAAGTAACGGAGATCAACAAACTGATACATCTAACGACAACAATCAGAACGGTAATGGATCTAATGGTAATAATCAAAATGGTAATGGTCAAAGTGGTGGTAATGGTAGTAATAATACAGGCAACGGAAATGGTGGTAACGGATCATGAAAAGTTTTAATCAATTTAAAGAATCAATCATTGATATACCTAGACGCACATATGCGCCTGGTGTTTTTGATGATGAAGATACAGACAATCCTAAAATAAAAGATAGTGTTTTAAGAATGATTACAAAACAGTTTCAAGAATTTGAGACTGAATATCCTATACTTAAATATTCTCTAATAGGTTCTATACTTACAAAAAGATATCGTAATGACGCTGATTTAGATATTAATGTTTTGTTTGATGTGCCAGAAGAAAAAAGAGAAGAAGAAAGATTACGACTATCTAAAAAATATCTATCATCTAAAAATCCTGATAACATACAAGGTAAACTAATACCAGGCACAAGACATCCTGTCAATTATTATTTTATTACAGATGAAGAAACTTATGACGATCAAAATAAAAAAGCAGACGCTGTATTTGATATCAAAGGTCAGTCATTCGTAAAACGACCAGAAGATTTTGAGTTCAATCCTAACTTATATATGAGAGACTTTCAAAGACAAGTTGACAAGATTGATATACTTAAAGGTGAATTGAAAAGAGATATTATAGATTATGATGAATTGACAGAATTAAAACCTGGTGAGATAAAAGATTTAGAAAAAAGAACAAGCAACAAACTTGGTGAGATAGAAAAAAGCATACAAGACCTAACAAACATAGGTGATAAAATTGATACTGAAAGAAGAGCTGCATTTGACACAGATATGACACCAGATGAAATCAAAACTTACAGTATTAAGAACAGATTACCTGCAAATGTAATCTATAAAATGTTAGAAAAGTATCACTATCTTAAACTATTGAAAAAATGTAAAAAGATTTTAGACGATGGTGAAGTTACAGATGATGAAATAGATTCGTTAAAATATGTTGATGACGCCCAAAGCGAAGCGAGGGCGGTTGGTGAGGCATTAAACAAAGACAGCACCTTGGTATTCGCCTTTGGAAGGTTCAACCCTCCTACCATAGGCCACGCTAAACTTATGAGTAAGGTGATAACTGAAGCACGAGGCAATCGGGCAAATCATGTTGTCTATGCTAGTGCCTCTACCGACAGTAGAAAAAATCCATTAGATGTAAATACAAAAGTTCGTTTTATGAAAAAGATGTTTCCACAAAATAACATCAAAGCTGCAGGCGGCAATCAAAGAACATTCATGGAGATATTAAAGTTCATGGATCGTATGTATGGTAATATTGTCATGATTGCAGGTAGTGATAGAGTTCGTGAGTTTCAAACACTTGCAGACAAATACAATGGTAGAGATTATAATTACAAGTCAATCAAACTAGTATCATCAGGAGAAAGAGATCCTGACGCTGAAGGTGTTACAGGTATGTCTGCTTCTAAGATGAGAGAAATGGCAAAGAGAAACGATTATAGAAGTTTTAAACAAGGTGTGCCTAACTTATCAGATTCAGATAGTAAACAATTATTTGACGCTGTTAAAAAAGGTATGGGTATCAAAGAAGGTATCGAGAGTTTTACTAACTTTTTAAATAATGATTTACGAGAAGAATATCATCAAGAAAAAATATTCAATGTCGGTGATATGGTAGAACATTTAGATGGCACAATGGGTATGATCGTAAGACGAGGCTCTAATTATGTGTCAATGGAAACTGATGATGGTCTTATTAAGAAGGCATGGTTGTATGATGTGCAATCACTAGAAGAAGGACCTAGAATACCTAGAAAGAAAGGTCAACCTGCAGGTTCAGATAAACACTCTGATTTATATACGGATGAAAATCCAAAAGGCACAATCAAAGGTTTAGGGTTTAAAGATGTAGAAACTGCAAAAGTGAGTGTAGCAAAAATCAAATCATCTGGTAAAACTCATGCACATAAGATACAGGCTGCGATTGCAATGGAACAAAGAGCAAGAGTTATGGGTAAAAAGGCAGAAGCCGCAGTATATCGTAAGTATATCAATCAAATGAAAGAGAAAACTAAGAGAATGAACAAAGAGGAAAGATTACTTGATGTTCTAGAAAAAGAGTTAAATGTAAAAGAATCTTACGAAATAGGCACAGATGAGTATGCTCAACACACAATGAAAATGACGCCAGGTCAACCTGTGCAGAATTTTAGAAAGATTACAGACAAAATTACCGATAAGGATCTTGAAAAATTTAAGAATGAAGATGAAACAATAGATAAATATAAGAAAAGATTTAAAGAAAACTGGAAAGTCGAACTAGACAAAGCAGTTGAAAGAATGAAGGAACAACTATAATGTATAGAAAAAGAATGAGAGAAGCCTTAGCAGAAGCAAGAGCATATAGAGATCCTCTTGAAGAAGCAAAACTGCCAAGACAACTAAAAGATAAGAACAAAGAAGCGATGGTTGCTAAAGGTGGAAAAACTATTGTTATAGATAAATCAGACTTACCAGTTTACATAGCAAAAGGTTGGCAACTTGCTGAAGAAACAATTAATGAAATGAATGCTGTTAATTATGCAAGAAAATTATCTTCTTATGCTGTTAAAAGAGGTGGTATTGATAAAACTTCTTTTATGAAAATTGCAAACAGTATGGCAAATGCAAACAATGATACAGATATTAAAAGAATTGGCAAACAAGTTGATGATATGGATACAGAACCAAGAGATTTAGTTAAAGGTTCTATTGCAATACATATGGGACCAAAGACATTCGAAAAAATGTTTGGTGATCGTTTAACTGCAAGTGATATAAAACAGTATAGAAGAATGACACCAAGTGACCTGGCAGAAGAAACAATTACAGAATTTAAAAGAATGAGTGTCTTTATACCAGACCCATTTAAAAGAGCAGCTGCAATAAGAGATATATCAAGATTTGGTGGTGGAACAGGTTTTAAAATTGATGTAGGTAGTAAAACAATTAAAGTAGATGGTAAAGGTAAAGACTTAAATAAATTTGCTATAGATTTAAAAAACTTCTACGGTGCTCAAATAAAAGCAGAATCAGTAGAATTAGAAGAAACATTTACTAAAAAAGATTTCAAAGACAACGAAAGAGATAACGAACACGGATTAAATGCAAAAAAAGTTGTAGATATGTTTGGCACAGGAGCAGAAAAAATGAAGATTGACGCTATAAATGCAAGACACAATATGAGAGGTTCTATTTCTAGGGAAGATCAAAGAACAAGAGATGCTATAGTAAACAAATATTATTCGAGGTTAAAATAATACCATGAGTATAAAGTTTTCAGATTTAAAAGAATTTACAGTAGCTCAACTAAAGAAGTTACAAAAAGAATACGAACCTTTACGAGGTAAAACTATATCAATACCTAATGCAAATAAATTAAGTGCTATGATGGATAGACTATCAAAAATGCAACTTAAAGTATTAGCTGCAGCAGATATACCATTCGTAACAACTAGTGCTATATCTAAACTTGTCATGAAACATGGAATGAAATTTACAGATTTTACTGCTAAACAACTAAACATGAGTGAGGCAGATGAGTTACAAACTGAGGCTTGTTGGACTGGTTATAAACAAGTAGGATTAAAAAAGAAAGGCAATAAAATGGTACCTAATTGTGTGCCAGAAAGTGTGGTTAAAGAAATGTTTGGAGACATAATAAACGAAATAAATGATTTAAGAGGATCTTTTTCAAATGCTCAATTAGAGAGAATGAAACAAGAATGGAAAAATAAACCTGCTTCTGCTTTAACACAAGGCGTTAAGCAAATGATTATGAACATGGACTCACCAACGAGAGCTGCACTAGAAAACGCAAAAATTAATCACATATCAAAATTTGCTGGCTCTACATTTGAACAAAAAGAAAGTGTTGATCCATCTTGTAAGATTTGTGAAGGCGAAGCTTGTCAATGTGCTCAAGGCGAAGATTTAAACGAAGCAAAAAATCTGAATGATCTTAAAAGGATGTTAGATAAAACTACTCTATTAACACCTAAAGAAAAGAAAGATATTCAATCTTTAGAAAAGTCTATGGGTTCAAAGGGTTATCAGAAAGTATTAAAACAAATGTTTTCAGAAGATATACAAGAAGGTATGGTCAAAAGAGTAATGCAGACTATACATGATAAACTTTCAAAAGAAGGTGGCGCTGCTGGGTTTGATGATTTAGCAAAAGAAGTAAAAAAAGAATTTGGTATTACTATCACTAAAGACACTCTGAAAAATATGCCTGGTGTCAAACAACACAGAGATGGTGATTACATATTAGAAGCAGACTTATCAAAATCGCAAGTTAAAATGGTTCATAAGGCTGCAGACAAAATGTCAAAGAAAGACTTTGTACAAAGATATGGTAAAGACGGTGATAGTGTTAGATATGCAACAGCAACTAACATGGTCAAAAAGAAACTTGGTATTGCAGAAATGACTAAGGAAAAAATCAATAAGGGAGAAAATAAAATGCAAGAACAATCTTATAAAGACAAGTTCAACGCTACCATGAAAGACTTTGGGATTAAATCCCTTGGCGATCTGAAATCTGATGACGAGAAGAAAAAGTTTTTCAAAGCAGTTGACGCTAAACATGACGCAAAAGACGAAATGAAAAAAATGAATGCTATGAAAATGAAAGAAGATGAAGTAGCACCAGAACCTATGAAAAAATTAAATGTAGGCGATAAAAAAGAAATGAAAAAAATGAAAGAAGAAGCAGAACCATTAACAAGAGACACTATGTCTTTGGCTGATAAAGATCCAATCAATGCTATGAAAATGAATGCTATGAAAATGCCTATCAGATCCATGAAAATGAATGCTATGAAAGATATGGATAGCAAAGATGAAATGATGAAAAAAGAGATGATGAAAAAAGAAATGATGAAGAAGATGGAAATGATGAAGGCTGAAACAGATCCAGAAAAGATGGAGATGATGAAGAAAGAAATCATGACAAACATGAAGAACATGGATTCTATGGACAAAGAAGAAATGATGAAGAAAATGGAAATGGCCATGAAAGAATATGGCACCATGATGGCGATGAAAATGAAAGAAGGATTTGCTTCTGACGCTCAAAGAAGGGCTGCGTTTGCAAGTGGTTACAAAGAAAAAGGCAAAGACAAAAAAGAGATGATGTCAAAAATGAATGCCATGAAAAAGATGAATTCCATGAAGAAAATGAATGCTAACGTAAACATTGACAAAGATGAAATGAAAAAGATGAATGCTATGAAGATGAAAGAAGCTTTAGGGCAAGAACCTATGAAGAAAATGGATTCTAAAGGCACAGAGGGTGGCGCTAAAACAGACGCTGATATGTCAAAAGTAAAAGACAAACAAAAACCTTTGATGGCGATGATGAAAAAAGAAAAGTATTTACCACTTAAAGCAGGTAGTATTCAGGCAGTAGTTGCTGAAATGCAAATGAAAGAACAAGAACTAGTTGAAGTAAAAGGTAATGAACTTGAAAAAATGATACAAGACTATTTAAGAAAAGGCGGAACAATTAAAAAACTTCCACCTGCATTAGCAAAAGGCATGAAACCATCTGAAATGAAACCACATGAGATTGGTAAAATGGGTATAATCAAGTCTATGAAAATGAAAGAAGTAAGAGAGTTTGTTGACACTTATAATAAACACTTCTTATTAAACTACAAAGCAGAAGAACTTATTAATGAAGTACAATAAAACATTCGCTGAAGCTCTTAGACAAGTTAGAGAAGATGGACATACTGATGTAGCATCAGCTATTAGATCGTGTAAAACGACAATAGAAGACGCTGGTCAAATGCTATCTAAACTACAAGGTATGAATCCTGAAGGTGATTTACCAAGTTGGTGGATGAAAAAGATTGCTGTTGCTTCTGATAGTATGAATAAACTAAGAGATTATCTTTTAGTGCCTTCAACAAATGAACAAAAAGAAGAACCTAAAGCAGAACCTAAAGAAGATAAATCTGCAGGTGAAATACAAACTCTTAAAAATAAGATTCAACAATTAGAACTTGAACTTAAAATAGAAAAAGATAAAACTGTTAAACCTGAACCTAATCCTGATACAGGTGAAGTGCCATTAAGAACTGGACTTGCACAAGCACTCTTAGATAAAAAAGATAAGAATAAACCAGAACTAAAGTCAACAGACAAAAAGAAATTAAAAATGAGTTTAGGTAAATCTAAAGTAGATGTAAATCCTGATGTAGAATTAGGTATATACTCTGGTGGTCAAAAAACACCTAACGGAAATCTACATTAAAGGATAGATCTCCATGAGAGATTACAAAGAATTTTACAGAGAAGCGAAAGGCGATATGCCTCGTATCTATGTTGATATGGATGGAGTGTTATGTGATTTTGTCTTAGCTGCAAAAAGAGCTACAGGACAAGACTGGACAGGTTTACGATCTGGTCAAGATTGGGAATCCATAAGAAACACTAAGAATTTTTGGGCAAATATGCCTTGGACTAGAGATGGTAAACAACTCTGGTCTTATCTCAAACAGTATAATCCTCATATTCTATCAGCATTTAGTCCAGATGATCCGAACTGTAAACCAGGAAAGATGAGATGGTTAAGAAAAGAAGTAGGATATACGCAAAATTTTATGATAAACATTGTGAGGCGTAGAGAAAAGAAAGACTTTGCTATGAAAGGTAGTGATGTGGGTAAGAAACCTGCAATTTTAATTGATGACTATCCTAAAAATGTAACACAATTTAGGGCAGCTGGGGGTATAGGAATATTACATACGAGTACTTCATCTACTATAAATCGGTTGAAGAAGATTGGTTTTTGATAAATAGTAGCAGTTAATTAACAAAAGAAACTAACTTATTAATAAGGAGAGATAATATGCCTTTATGGGGAAATTCAGATGCCGTTGAAGCGAAACCTAAACACTTCACGGATGCTGAAAAATTAAATGTTTACGCAACTGAAAAAGGTTGGGTAAAGAAAATTACAGGAACTGGTGGACGTGCTGGTCGAATACAAGAAGAAGTTATTGTAGCGATTGGCGATTTAAATACCTCTCTAAACCTTGCAGACATTACAGCTATTGATTGGAACATTGATAGTTTTGATAAGTCTGATGGTGGAACACTAAGCGTAACAGTTACTTTCAACGAAGAAGTTGAAGTTGCTACCGACGGTGGTACACCACATCTTGCTGTTACAAATGGTAACCAAGGTTCAGGTTCAGGTCGTGGTCCACACAATCTATTATACGCAAGTGGTTCTGGCACAAACAGACTTACATTTGAACTTGCAATTGCAGCTGCTAATGCGGCAACAAATGCTTCAGATGTACTTTCAATCGCTGCTAACGCAGTCGCTTTGAATAGTGGAACTATCAATGAGAAAGCAACTGAAAAATTTGTTTTAGAAGAAGGAACAAATTCTGGAAGTGCTGACGAGTTCATAGAACTAGAGGGTGCTACTGCTGGTCGTATCATGCAAGAACAAAATACTGCTTCTACAATTACTAGTGCAACCGCTATCGGAACTGCTGCTGGTACAATTACTGTAGCTGCGTAATAAAAGTATTATAAATATTCGTATAGGGCATTAGTGCCCTATGCAATTGATCCCTTACGAGATAATATCAATGTATGGGCTAACATTCCCCGAATACATAAGGGGCTAAATAAATGGGAGAAATAAAATGGCTGATAAAAAAATCACCGCTTTAACTTCATTAGGAACTGCTACAGCAAGAGAAGATTTACTTCATGTTGTTGACGATCCTTCTGGAACACCGATTAACAAAAAAGTAACTATCGCTGAGATGGAAAATGCTCTAAGAGCACCTGTATCTTTAGCAGATACTGCTTCTATCACAGCAACTGCTGCTACTAACG
>VMHT01100509.1_pt1 | contig 17737 bp, 14 predicted proteins | sample 4693611 | NCBI WGS metagenome assembly VMHT01 (sample SAMN12280063, study PRJNA550983) | marine metagenome | isolation source: seawater sampled from same location over 5 years 0.02-0.2 micron viral filtrate | place: USA: collected off the coast of southern California halfway between the port... ...
TTGGCGGTGTAGGGTTGGATTTCATGCCTACATATGCCTACACTATTTTGCGATCTTTTTTTAGATCATCACAACGACAAGCACACCCCACACGAATATCACGGGATATGCCGAAAGCTCCCAAGCGTCGTCCCGCTGAACGACTTTTCGGTGATAGTCAGCCTGTAACCGAAGACGAAGCTGATGGATATTTCATAGAGCCCCAAGAACGTCCTGTGATCGACAAAGGCAAAAGACCCGTCCTAAGCGATGACGAGACTGCGGACGCTGACGATGAACAAGACATCGTAGGAATGAACCTTCACGATGATGTTGCCCCGCCCTCACTCGAAGCCATAAGAAAACGCAAGCCGATTAACAAGGTAAGCGACACCCCCTCCCACCATTCCCCACTATCTTTACTATAATGCTGACCCCCGATTATTCAGTTTGATCCTTCCCCTTCATCTTCCAAGAAGAAGCCCAAGACCGACAGCACCCAACCTGCTTCTACTCCCGATAGTGCCTCAAAGCCGTCCAAGAAGGGCACAATCGGCGTTCTAATTACGGGCTTAAAGAACAAGATGAACGATGTGAAGAAGAAATATGAGAAGGCGAAAGACAGCGAAGAAGCGAACACCCAAAAGGTCGAGAAGTTCAAGCAAAGGATCAAGAAGTATTGTGAAAAAGCAAACACCCAGCGTGCGGAGATACTGATGGACGCCCGAGCCATCATCTCAAAACAGCTGTTCAAAGACTTCTTCCCTAAAGAAAGCTGGGAGCAAGAGACATATGAAGTCAATATCAACGGCGAAGTTGTGGAACGATATGCTCTTCACGATGTCGCCGAGCTTATGAGGAGTGTCGCAAACCTCATCGATCCCGTCAATCAAAGTGCGGAGATGCTCAAGGGTTTGATGGAAGAGCACAAGATTGAACTCAAGAAGCTCCTGCAACAGCAAGTCGAGAAGCTCGATGATGATTACGACTTGGATTGAGCAGTCTCGGTCACAAAAGAGAAGTTCCAGACGAACAGATGATTCCAGGAGAGACAAAAAATATCAGGACAAAAATTTCCAGGCGAGGTCGCAAAATTATTTTCTCAGCCTACTATATAAAAAATGAACTCTCCCACCATCGCCATCGTGCCTCACTTTAGAGCCAACAACGAAGCCATAGCAAGAGCCCTGGCTCACCCGAGAACTCCAGGCGAAGTCAAGACAATCATAGACCGCAATCAACACTACACAGGATACGAGATAGTCCCAGAACACGGCGACATACGCATATACGCAGACTGGGACTGCGAACTTCAATACGACAACACCACAAACTACGAAGAAATGAAACAGAAAGTCTTTGATGAGGCATTATCTAATCTGATCGAGATGGGCTTCCCACAAGACAAGATATACTTCTCGCACCGACACGGACGAAAGAATGATAAATATAAGGTCAGCTGGCGAGCTACGATAGTTGGTATGAAGACTACTCGAAAGACCTTGAACAAAGTAATGCAACGCTTTCGTGATAAGCACCTCAACATATTCAAGCAGGAACACTCTTTAGGACACTTGGGCAAAAAAGAGCTCCTGGACAGGTTTAACGAAACTCCAAAAGGTTGGTTGGACATAGGTGTCTATAGCAAGAACAGAAAGATGGGGCTCGTAGGCTGTATTAAGAAGTTCCCCGAAGACCAACGGCGTTTGAAACAACAAGGCGATTACCCTCACCATTACACGCTTATCACCTGTGTAGGCGAAAACGACGAAGTGTATATCCCAGAGGAGTTTGATACTTCTTCGCAAGATGCAAACACCGACAGAAGTGATGACGATTACGACAACTCTTTAACATCCATCAACGCAGAGAATTATATCGTCGAGCTTCAACAGGCTGGTTTCTCTAATATCCGTTTTGATAGTAGCGGGTATAGGTTTAAGTGTGCCCAAAACGCCGAAGGAGCTGAGTGTCCCTGCTGTGGTGGAAACCATACTGGAAACCAATACTCGGTGTTGAAAAACGAACAAGGCGATGTTTGGGTTTTTAACTTGACCCCAAACGGCTGTTCTTACAAGAAGATAAAAGACGGAATGCAAGACGCTGGCTTTCTCTTTGAGGATGTCGTAGTAGATACTCAAGCAACCGAGACACCTGAGACTGAGAATGATGTAGATACTCAAGCAACCGAGACACCCGAGACTAACGACTACGAAAGTATGAAGCGTTATTTTGAAGAAGAGCGTCAAGTCACGATGATAGAGGACGGACTTGTGTATATATTAGACGATAAGCACTTACTAAACCGCAAAGAGCTCATAGAGACTTTTCAAGACTTCATCATCAAGGGTGAGAAAAGGGACATTCCGTTCACCGACAAGTGGCTAAGAGACCCAAACAAAAGCAAGAAACGCCGTATGGACTTTCTTCCACAAGGAGCTCCGCCTGATGTTTATAATCTTTGGAGAGGATATAAAGTCGACAAACTCGAGTGTTCTGCTGAAGAGGGCGATGTAACGCCTTTCAAACAGCTTCTCCAAGTTTTAACAAACAGCTTAGAGGGCGAAGAGTGCTACAACTATATGCTAAAATGGACTGCCTTGATGTTCCAAAAGCCTCACGAGAAGACCCGTGTATGCGTGGTTATTCGTAGCGAAGAGGGTATAGGAAAAAATAGTTATGGTTGGTTGCTCGGCGAAAAACTCATGGGAAATGACCTTTACAAAGAAACGAATCAACCCGAACACGACCTCTTCGCAGAGCACACCAACGCTATGGAGAGACGCAAACTCGTCGTGCTCGACGAGGCTGATGTGTTTCGCTTTCACGCAAAGATATGTCCTCTCATCACAAACCCCGAGACCAGGGTGAGGAAAATGTATATGAACCCGACCCATATTAGCAACTTCGCTCAGCTGATGATACTCTCAAACAACAGCGTCCCGGTAAAGATAAGCCCGAGTGATAGGCGATATGTGGTATTCGACGGCAACACCAATCTCAAAGGGAATAAGGAGTTTTGGAACAGGTTTTATGGCGAGTGGTCGAATGACCCTAAGAACCAGAAAGCCGTGCACGACTACCTCATGGGGGTTGATCTTGAAGGTTTTGACTTTTGGGCTGAGCGTCCGATGACCGAAGCTTATCAAGAGATACGGACGGCATCTCTACCTGTTGAAATTAAATTCTTAGCTCACCTCATCGTTGATGCGTATCCTTTACACATCAACTCACCTAACTTACCTATGCGTGGGACTGAGTTGTATAGTCTTTACGAAAGATACAACCCGTCTGGTTTAGAGATGACGCCTGCACGCTTCGGCACGAGGCTAAAAAACTTTTTGAGGACGAAAGGTGTGTATAGCGAGAACACGCCACCTGAGGAGCGTAACATATTTCACAAAAACAGAACTCAAGAAGGGGTTAGTTGGTATATTAAACGACAGGAAGCCTTTGAGTGGTTACAACGAGAGCAGTTCATACCAGCGACCATTACTGAACTTCCCCGACCGATTAACTATCAAAGCAACAACGGCTTTGAACCCAGCAGAATATCTCGAACCTTCTAAGCGTGTATTCAATTTACTACCCAATATATCTTAAGACGGAAGTCCTCCACTTTAAGATGTATGTTACATGTATATGATACTTTCAGCCCAACCTCTCTTAGTCCCCAACCCTCATCTTCGGCGACTTGTGCGGAAACGAAAAGCCGAGTTACGAAAAATATACGAAGCCCTGCGTCAAATCGCCGAGGACGAAAAGAAACGCCTGAAAAAATGATGGTATATAGTAGTATGAAGATAAAACACCAGAAAGAGCCTAAGGCGACTATAAAAGTCATCAAAGGCGACGCTTTCTCGATTGAGACCGCACCGCATCTTCCTAAGCTTCATCAAGCTCAAATCATCGTGGCTCGTCGTGGTCAATTTAAGACTACTGCCGTAAGCAACCAGCTCCGTATGTATAAAGAAACGGGGACGATGGATAAAATCATCATCGTCTCAAGCACTTTCAAAAGCAATCGTGCTATATTAGAGCAACTCGACATAGACCCCGACGATGTGTTTGATGACCCTGAAGAACCAGGAATAGTCAAGGCAATCATAGCAAAAGTCGAGGCTCTTCGTGATGACTTCCTACGATGGAGAAAACTCAGTTTGGAATATGAAAAGGTGAAAAAACAGATGAAACTCGGGTATGTCCCCGATGACGAAACTTTACTAAGCTTATACGATGTGAGCACAAACTCGTTTAGACTTCCAGAACCAACCTACGAATGTTATAGAAAAGGTCGACCACCCGTCGTAGCAGTCGTCTTCGACGATGTGTTAGGAAGTAAGTTGCTGAACGATAGGTCTCTTATTTCACTCACTCAACGGCATCGTCACATCGCAAGTTTTAGTAAGGAAGATAATGTCCCCTACAACGCTGTCGGTGTGAGCTTATACTTCTTGGTTCAATCCTTCAAAAGTCAGAGCGGGCTCAATCGCTCAATTCGCAATCAAGCGACATCAGCTTTAATCGGCAGGTGCAAATGCTTGAAAGAATTGAAGGACATCGCCGAAAGCTTCAGCGGTGAAATTGACCCAGAGACTTTTATGAAAGTTCATCACGAGGCAACTAAAGATAGTCCGCATCACTTTCTTATGATAGACCTTCACCCTAAGCCTCATCAGCATCAGTTTCGTAAGAACTTTGATGAGTATCTCATAGTGGAAGAGAGTGTGAAATAATAATGTTGGTATGTTGTAAAAGATGGCGAGAACGACAAGATCGAGACAAACAGCTAAACAGCGACAAGCTCAAAAACACAAGGAATACATGACGAAGTATAGGTCGAACGAGGCGTATGCGAAGAGAGAACTCAAAGAGCGTGTTCTTCGGCGTGTCGCCAAGGGTGCTGTGCCCACCATCGGTTCGATGGCGAAATATGATATTACACTCGAGGATATTAACCAACTCCGTAAGCTCAACGGGTTTGAGCCTTTGATCATGAACGTCCCGATGTTTTTGGAGAGCAGACGAGAAAGGGTGGCTGGTGCGGACTACATTCCAGAGCAAAGCGAAGTTGTCGGCGAATTTGTCCCAGCAGACCAAGAAGTCGAGCAAGCTCCCAGAGATACTCAGGACGATGAAGTTCCTCTCGCCGAGCTCCAAGAAAGGTTGAATCGGTCTTTCACAGGCAAAACCGATTACCTTTCCATCTCGGTATGGATTAGAAGCAATCCAAGACAAGCGACTTCCAAGCGTGCAGGTCTCATTAGTGCGAACACGCTCAAGCATCAGTTTGGGAGTGCGAATAGCGAAAAGACAGGTAGGTTCTACGCATTTCTCAAGTATCTCGGTGACGAGTATCTTGAAGACTTGACGAAAGTGACGACGGACGAGGGAATAAAACACATACGAGAGATGATATATAAACCTCGTAAGAACATCCTCGTCACCAAGAGAGGTGGTGAAATGAAAGACCTTGATACGACCAACCAAGAGTTCTCGACTATTCTCATCGCCCTTCGAGAATATCCCACTTTCAAAGCGACGACAACTACCAATCGAAGGTTGAACCGAGCGTATCAAGAGCTCGACAGGTTGTATAGTGAGGTCGATGCGAGAGTGAAAGCGGAGAAACTTCAAAATCCCAAGAAAGGCAAACCCGTGCTTCCTTGGGGCGACATCGTCAAGCGTATTACGAATAAATACAAAAGCAAAACGAGCCCCCAGAACCTCTACATATCGCTGTATGATAGTTTTCCGTCAAGAGACGACTTTAAAGAATTGTTCGTGGATGCAAGTGAGGGTGCGATCCCATTCTCAAAGCAAGACCTTGAGAGCGTCACGAAAAATACACTTTTCATTCCCAACACTACGACCCGAAAGAATATGAAGAAAGCATACCTCGTGTTAGTAAAATACAAGACCGTGCTCCTCTACGGCACTCGAACTCACGAGTTCAGCCCAGAGATTACCAAGAATATCGTTAAGTATGTGAAGGACAACAAAATACTCGAGACAGGCAAAGTGCCTTACCTTTTCGGCAGGGCATCGATGAGTATGTTTGTGAAAGACATGCTCGATTCCGTCGGCGTGCCCGAAGACAGAGAGGGGCAAATTAGATACTTGAGGAAGTCGTATGTGAGCACAGCGTTGCAGAGCGTCAAATCAGCGGAAGAACGGATAAAGTTGTCTTTCACCATGAGACACAGCCCGAGTGCGAGTTTAATATACTTACGAAAACTCCAGGAGGAGTTCCCCATCGAGAAACTCCCCGACGAAGTTTTGGATCAGGCAAGGTCAAACAAGTTCAGGCTTGATGTTGAGTGAAAGTAGCAAAATAAAAATGTTTTGATATAATATATGAACGCACTCGAAGCCCCAAACGGCGTAAGAATTGTCCGCATCGGCGTAAAGGGTAGGAAGCCAACACTCTATAAGACGCCCATCGATGAGATGACGCCTCGTCAGCGAAAAGACTTTAAATACAGGATGAAAACTCGTGAGAAGCGATTAAATTATCAGCGTGAATACTACCAGAGGAAGAAAGCTGAAAAATTACAGGAGAACAACTAAGCCGTGCGATACGGAGAAAGGCGGTTCGTGACCCATCGAACGACCTGCTGAGACGCCACGATGACTACATACTTCTTCAAATCGTTCTCCCCCTTGAAGGAGTATTGTTGAATATGGTTTAACCAATCGCAACCGGTCATATGTGAAGCATCACTACAGGCTTTAGAGTTGTAAAAAGGAAAGAACCTCAGCGGAATCATGTAAAGCTGATGAGACCATTTGTGAGCAAAGTGTAAAAGCAGAGCCGTGTATATGAACTGAGCGGGCGACGAGGTCAAAACCTTAAACCTGTTTATGTAGTGATGATACAAGAAGTCAGGGCGACGCCGAAACTTCAAGGGAATAGAGCGGTAGTGATGAGGCTGAGCAAGATGCTGTTCCCCCTCCACGCAGTCTCTCACGATCCGCTTCCACTTCTCGGCGTTCGTAGAAGCGGTCGATGTCTTCAAACAATTTCTCTCCATATACTCTTTCAAGACATCGCTTACTCCTTTCTTCTTATGAAACGCATCGTATCCGTCTTCTTCAAAGTAGGATACGATGTCTTTGTCCGTCAAACTTTTTGGTGTGCTCATGACTTTGGATTATGAAGACACTTTGTTTCCGTTTTTAGGTATTTTTTCAACAATGGAGTTTCATTCCCCTCCGCACCTCATGCCTGGTGCGAAAAATTCAACGCTATCATCTTCAAATCGAATGTCCAAAGAACAACAAGAACTCGATGAGCTCAAGAAGCAGATGGAGGAAAATCAGCGGACGCTTCAGGAGACGATGTCGAAGCTTGAGATGAAGTCCGCCAGCATCCAAGAGAAACTAGAACGAAGGGAGGAACTTTCTAAGGCAAACGCCCAACGAGGCATCGTGAAGAAGGTAGCATACGAATACAAAGTCGTTGATGTGCCTTCGGGTTATATTCTAGGCTCAGCTTTACAAGCTGGGGTGAAGAAGCCTAATCCGGCTTTTGGTTTTGGTGCTGCTCCTTCTGCTCCGTCGTTTTCACCAGAATCTTCGATGAACGCATTCGGTGAACATGCATCCAAGTTCGTGCATCCAAGTCCTGACCCAGAGCTCATATATAAGCAACGCAGTAAAATCAAAGAATTTGAGAGCACGACGCTAAAGGAACTTGGTGAGGATGGATGGAAGCTTCAATCAATCAATTCGGTCTTTGATTACGGAGCTGAAGTCATACATCTCTACTACTTCTCGAGGCCTCTTTAGATGAGAGTTTTTGAAATCAAGAATGGAGATACTTTTTGTTCATTCCCCTCCGCACCGACAACTATGAAAGTATCCAAACAAGTCAAGAGCTTCATTAATGGCGTCGTTCAAGGGGCTCTGCAAGGAAATATGACCTGCCCGATTACGCACGAGCTATTCGAAGACCCTGTGTTCTGCTCGGGTGATGGGCAAACCTACGAACGCTCCGCAATCGAAGAATGGTTGAAGACAAAAACGACCTCTCCTTTAACGCACAAAGAACTCTCAGGCACGGAGCTCTATCCTAACTTTCACGCTCGTGCTCTTGCCGATTTGCTTCGCAAGGGTAAGCCACCCGAGGGACGCTCAAATGAGACACAAACGATTGAGCCTGGACGGATTGATCTACGCCCCGAAAATATATTTGGAAATGAAAGTGATGACGAAGCTTTTGATGACCCCGAATGGCTGCCCGCTCCCACACATTTAATCCGAGATGAAGTTGACGACGCTGATGAACGTCGTGTTCTGGTCATTTCAAAAACACATGAGGAATTCGTTGATGAGGAATTCGTTGATTTCGCAGCACATTTCGGTGGTCATTTTGTATTTGTAAGTGGTGACGACGACTTACATATGTATAGATGGGTCAGGCATACTAATGATACTTTAAATGATAGGGCTATGATTACTTTGCACCGAAGGATATGCGAGGCTCATGTTGATTATCCTCAGGTATTTGGGGAAATGTTAGAACCCGAAGATATAGAAGAAGACCCGATAAGTCTTCCAGATGACTTTGTTCACTATCCAAGGCTGTAAATATATTTTCTCCAGAGAAAGTAAAGCAGATGGAAGAAGAAAAAGCTAAACGCCCTCGAAGCGTGTTACAACAAGAACAACTCGCTAAAGCTCGTGCTCGAGCACTTGAAGTTCGTAAAGAGAGAGCAGAAGAAAGAAAAAAGGCTGTAAAAGAAGACCCACCATCATCTCCTCCTCGTGACCAATCACCACCATCATCTCCTCCTCGTGACCAATCACCACCAGCCCCCCCTCCTCGTGAACCTTCGCCTCCTCCTCGTGACCCTTCGCCTCCTCCTCGTGACCCGTCGCCCCCTCCTCGTGACCCGTCGCCTCCTCCTCGTGACCCGTCGCCTCCTCCGCCTCCTCCTCCTCGTAAACCCTCACCTCCCCCGCCCCCAGTTGAAGAAGAAGAAGTAAAATCACTTCGCTTCCATAATGGAACGCTGATGTATTATGAATAAAATATCGCATAAAGTTAATATGAATCAGCCTAAGATACGGACAAAGTATCTCCACATCTCGTCCAAGCACCGACTACAGACAGCTGAAGACAAGGCTGATGTGAAAGTTCATCTCAGCCAGCCTATCAATAATGTGTATCGTGTTGCGGTCAAGTCTTTCAGTATGGCGAATGCGATGTATAACATCCGCTCGGGTGAGGAAACCTTAGAATGGGTAGAGTTTTACAAACCTGCTGGGCAGACTACATATCAACACAAAGTTTTCAGCATCACAATACCTCCAGGCTACTACTCCGCAACGAACCTGTGTTCCGTTATTAACAATCTCATAGTGGAACAAGGTTCTCGACTTGTGACTGATGACGCAGGCGAACAGCCTTTACAAGTCACTTTTTCCCAAGACCCAGACGAATATTTCATAACTATTTCCGTTTCAAAGGGGATAGGCGATGAAGGCGATAAATGGTTCTCGCCGTATCAGTCCAGGCATACAATCTGGCGTCTTCTCGGTTTTGCCGACACTCAGGTCGTCAATACCTTAAAGCGAAAGAGTAATGTGCTTGATGTGGTCGCCGAGGAAATCTTGAGGTATAACATCAAGGTTGAGACGGGAGTGGAAGATGAGAGGTTCTCTTATTATGAATACGCCAAGTTACAGGCTGGGTCGAGTGGAACACCGACCACCTTATCCAGTAACCTCCCGACAACCATCGAGAGCCCAGCGGGAATATATCTGACGAGTGATGCCTTGACTTCGGGTGGAACTTACGAAACCAGGACACATCCCGATAGTCTTCATCTCGATGCGATGCCTCAGGCTATTTTGGAGTTCATCCAGTTTGACCAAAACAGATACAGCTGGATACATTATAATTCCGCTCTGCCCCATTACCACTACCTCAACGACACATCGCTACACGACATAGACATACAAGTCAGGAGCGAGAATGGTCAAATCCTCTCTCACGCTGAAGTGGGTGATTACAACCTGGTTTTGGTATTTGAATGTCTTGTGGAAGATGAATATTCTGCGGAGTTCATCAAGGCATACAACTCATATGGTTACGACATCGCTCATACACCAGAGCGTATCGTGGGACTTAAGAATTAAATGTTGAGATATAATACAATATACCATGTCGTCTGCTTCGGCTGTTCCCAAGCAAGTGATTTCTATGCCTAAGGTCAAGGGCTTGAAGTCTATCAAAGCGAAGACCCATACATTATACCCCATCAACTCCAGCGGGACGACCATCTTTCGTCGTGCGAATGATGGGACAGACCAAAATACCATGGTTGTGTATTCCATACCTGCCTACAAGAATTCCTGGTTAAATCCTCAACGCACATTTTTGCGATTCAATATGAAGACCGATACGGGTTGTTGGGCTTCGGCGGGTGCTCCCGTCTTTAATCGCCTCCAGCTTCGTGTTGGTAATGTCGTCGTTGAAGACATCCAGGGGCTAAGCTCCATCGAGAGGTGTCTTTCTAACTTCGATTCCGTGTGCAAGAAGTATGCGAACGCCAACCAGTCCGGTGATTTCCGTGCGACCCCTAATGTTAACGGCGTCCTTGACGAGACGACTACTCTTAAGGAGATTTACAACAACGGCACTACCATCGAGAAGCCCCTTGTGTCGGGCATTCTTGGGAAAGAGTTTCAGGAGCATTTCATTCCGCTAAACGCTTTCAATAGTGCGGGAGGTTCTGCGATGGAGCTTAGTCTTTGGCTTGAAGACCCTGCAATTACCTGCGTTCGTGATACTGAGGGCACTCTTGGTTACTCTCTCGATGATGTTACGCTGTCTATGGAGATAGTTGAGATGCCTCAGGCTCTCAACGAGAAGCTCGACAAGGAGCTCTATAATGGAAACGCTTACAAGCTTCCTTATTCCACCTTCCGTCAGCATTCTAACTTTCTGCCTCAAAACTCCCAAAATGCGGAGCTGTCGATTAACGAAAGTGCGACCAACCTCGAGACCATCTACACTACTATTCGCAAGCAGTATCTTCCTCCCGTAGTCAATTGGGCTGATGTTGATAGCAAGGACAACCTTGATTTCCTCGGTGGTCACGGCGACCGCACCAAGCTCGAGACTGATACTACTTACGATCAACTCGGGGCTGTAAAGTCTTACCAATTTTCTTATGGGACGGATTTATACCCTTTGAAGAGGAGCGAAATGTCTCCCAAGGACAACAAGAACGCTTATCTTAACGCCATTCACACGCTCGACAGGTGGGACTATGACTGCTTTGCGGGAACTATGATGCCTGATGGTAAGGGGTATTGGGACGAAGGCGGTGTCTTTGCCCTTGTTCAAAGTTTCAAATCGTCCCGAGACGATTACAACAACGGCATTAACTCGGCAGCGGGAGGTCAGGCACTCCTTCTTAGCATCACTCTTAAGAAGCCCGCCCAAGAGGCTCTCCGTATTGAGAGCTTCTGCAAGAGCTCGTATCAGCTTAACATTAAGAAGGGTGGTAATGTTGATATTATCAACGGAGAGACCGCCGACAACCTATAAGAGAATGACGTCCTTTGGAAGTCCCATCTTGTAGCATATATAGCAAGTATAGAAAGAACACCCATTCGGGCTCAGCGTTTTCGTCGGGCTCTCGAATTGGCGTTTTTTATATGGAAGAATGAGTTGTATTACATCGTTCTCAAAGAGCTCTTTGAAATACTTCGTGTGTAGCGTCGTTGTGGGAACGAGCATCACGAAAGGTTTGTCCAACTCTTTTAAACGAGTGAATACTTCCTTTTTGATTGAGTAAGGCATGTTTGAGACCAATATCTCGCCTAAGTTGTTGTCGAAGAAGTCTATCGGCTCGTGTATCACATCGAACCCGAGTTCCTTTAGATATTCACCTGATTTACCGTCGCCGTAGAAACACTCCCAGATTACCTTGTCTCGAGGTAAGTATTGGGCGATGTCCTCCCAAGCGGTCTTTTGGGTCATAAAGTCGTCGTCTTTTGTAAAGCGGGGACACTTGTTAAACATTTAAGATATGTTGATGTTTTTTTTGAGAGTTTTTTTAACTTCAACAGAGTATTTATGAACCAAGCATAAAGTTCATAAATAATCTACCAGATAAGTAATGGAATACACAGGCTTCGAGCTCGGTGGATACGATGAAGACGCAAGAGCAGAGAAAGTGCCCTTTGCGTCCAACTTTCAAGAAAAGCAAAAAGTTGAAATCGCCAAGGACGATGTCCTGATGCAAAGGGAAAAAAAGAAAGCAACAGACTTGTCCCACATCATCGGGACGATGGGAGTGAAGATGTCTACACCTAATACTGAGCTCACAGAGAACCACATAGCTAAGGCTAAGCTCGCATATACCGCTAAGTTTGACCTTAATGAAGCTGAGACATATTTGGCTCATCAGGGCATCAACAAAACCATAGTTCAAAAATCATACTACGGGGTGATGTTAAAAGACAACATAACTGGAAAACACACCTTAGCTCTGAGAGGTATGCGTGTAACCGACCCTCGTGATGTGTTTAATGTGTCTCGACAACCTTTTGGGACGCACGAAAGTCTAAAAATAGCGAACGATATGATAGACAAAGTCGAAAACGCTGGAGGAGTGGTCGAGCATATATCTGGTTTCAGCATGGGCGGAAGTGACGCTTGGGATCTCGCCAAAACACGAGGCATCGATGCGACTATATTTGATGCCCCCTTGCATCTTCGACAGGTTTTATCTAATACTTTAGCGACCAGCCCAAACACAGCCAGCGTGGAGCTTATTCGCAATCCACAGAACTTCATCAGCATAGGAAGTGCTCTTCGTAATGTAAGTCTCAATCCGCAATATAAAGTATCGGTCGTTCCCACAGGCAAAAGTGGTGTTTTCGCTAATCACGAACTCGCACCCAACTTCATCAAGCCACAGGTCGATGAGGCAACAGCCAAAGCAAACAATATGGTCAAAGTGGCTAATCAATTCGCTCAGCACGAGACCTTGTTTGACGCCAAACGGGCGATAATGAGCGGGAAGACATTCACGGAGTTTCATAGAGAGTTGAATTCACGGGCGGGTCAGCCTTCGGGGATCGATGTCGATGTGGGCGAGTATAACAAACTGGGTGTAAGAGTGAATAAAAACGCCCCGATCGTAAAACTTTGGAGGCTCGTAGGTGGTTCTTTTAACGAGAGTGAGACAGAGCATCTGGCGAACACACCTTCGTCGTCGAGGTCGCAGGAAATAGTAGTTGAGCCAGACATACTCGAACACATTAGACGAGGTGAAGTAGAAACAGCCGAGACGAAGGCTCAAGAGCGTTTCACGAAGGCGATGACGGAAATGAACACCGATGAGGTGCTTTCACATCCCGCTGTAAAAACTGCGGTGAGCGACCACATACGAAACGCCATTCACCCAGTCAATATGGCGACTGCTCTCATAAGTGCCTTTGCTGGAGAAGGTGCGATGAGTTATATAGACCCGTCGGGTTCTTTTAACCAATACAACGAGGAAGGTGTTTTGGAACACACAGCGGTTTCGGGGGCTTTAACAGGTGCGTTTAGCGATATATTGATGAATGGTTTATCGGGAGGCTCGGGACTTGTCTCTAAATCATTAGCAGGACTAAGCGTCTCCGCAGGTGTCGCCTCCGTAGCAGGAGAGGCGACGAGGTATGGGGTCGAGAAGGGTCTTGATGAATTAGGAGCTAATGAAGACACTAAGCAAAGTGTAGCTGACCTTTCTGGTGGTTTAATAGGTGGTGCGACCGCAAGTTTAACTGGTGACGCTCTTGCTATAGCATCGGCTTCGCTGACTGGGGCAGAATTAGGCGAACTTGCTGGTCCAGCTGGTCTCATCGTGGGTGCAGGCGTAGGAGCTGTCTTCGGCTTAACAGCGTTCGGTCTCGCAAAGCTGAACCAGGTGTCGGTCGTTAAGAAAGCGGAGAAGAAAGTATCCACAGAGGTCTTAAAAACTTGGAGAAAATTTAAAAGTTGGTTTTAAGTATATAAACGATGTCGTTCATCAACGAAGAACGCATAGGTAAGCTCACCATAGACGACACGATACTCGTAAATGGTGTTTTAGCGTTGGGAAACGATGGAAGTTTTCCGCAGATGGACAATAAATTATCACTCAAGGCAGACAAAAGCGAACTTGGAAACACAGAGGACATTCTTAACCAAGCTATTGATTTAAAAGCGGATATTACACTCCTTAACCAAGAAGTAAATACTTTAAATGGTGAAATCAACTTGAAAGCTGACCAAACTTCCCTTGACGCTCTTTCCGCTTCGACCGACGGAGACAAACAAGAGCTCATAACCGCAATCAATCTCAAAGCACCACAAACGGCTCTGGATGATGCAGTATCAACACTAAATACGGCTATAGATTTGAAGGCTGACCAGACCTCTCTTAATAGTGTGGAAACCAATCTTAATAATGCGATTAATTTAAAGGCTGACCAGACCTCTCTTGATAATGCTGTATCAACACTAAACTCAGCAATAGACTTGAAAGCTGACCATACCTCTCTTGATAATGCTGTAACAACACTTAACTCAGCCATAGACTTGAAAGCTGACCAGACCTCTCTTGATAATGCTGTATCAACACTTAACACGGCGGTTGGGTTAAAGGCTGACCAGACTGCCCTTGACGATGCTGTATCAACAATCAATACGGCTGTTGATTTAAAAGCTGACCAAACCTCTCTTGATGATGCCGTAACAACAATCAATTCGGCGGTTGGGTTAAAGGCTGACCAGACTGCTCTTGATTATGCCGTAGCAGACCTCAACACAGCTATAGACTTGAAGGCTGACCAGACTGCTCTTGATGATACAAACGAAATTGTCGCCCTCAAAGCGGACGAGGCGACCCTTGCGAATTACGCCACCACTTCGTATGTAAACGGGAACTTTATGTCTGCTCCCGATAAATACGACGCTTTGACGGGTCTCATTCCTGAAGGGAAATGGACGAGCGGTGAAGACTATGTGTCCCACAGACTTTCTCCCTATGCGACGGTTAATTATGTGAATGCCTCGACACTCACTTCAGGTGCTATATCTTCCCTTATTAGCACAGCGACTACTGGTCTTGCGACTACATCTGCTCTTGAAGTAGCAACCGAAGCCATCGGGGCACTTGAAACCCAAATAGGTGCTATAGAGACTACGGCTGTTTATAAACCTGTGGATTGGCTTACTGAAAGCGAGGGTTTTACTCTCAAAGAGTATGTAGAAAACAAGGTGGGAGGAGAGACGAGTGATGTCGTTAGAAAACCAACGGACTTTGATGATTTTGGCGGTGACTTACAAGCGTATGTGGAGAACAAGACTATCCCTCAACCATCGGATTGGGCTAATGGCGTTGATGAACTTGATGAGTATGTGAGAGAGAAAACACAAAATATTCCTGATAGTTCTCGCATTTTTGGAACGACACCTACGCTACAATTTCAAAAAAGTTCTGGGACTTTTGGTGAAGGAAGTGAGACAGACTATAGTATCACGAGCGACCCTTTTGTTCCATTCGGTATATACAGAAAGAACACCGACCCGCTTGGTGTGCAATCGTGGGAAGGGTATGCATTTACAATCCAAAATAACGGAGATGTAAATATCCCGAAAACGCTTGGATTAAAAGTCAATAACTTAAATGTTGCTCTTGCCGACGACCACTACACCAAGGCTGAGATGAACACAAAATTAGCGGAACGAGCCGTCGGTGCTGATGTGTATACGAAGGTCGAGACCGATGACTTGCTTCTTTTGAAAGCTGATAGTGTAAGCACATACGGAAAAGAACAATCTGACGAGAGGTTTGCTTTAAAAACCGATGTTGCGACCAATTCAACCGCTATTAACTCAACAATTCTCCCAGCCATAACAGCATTAGAGAACACACGAGCTTCTACGACTGCCCCGACATTCACGGGGACGTCCACTTTTGAGAATGCTGTAGTAAGTGGGACACTTAATAATGGAACTGGGGTTTCTTATGCTCTCTCCAGCGACCATTATACAAAAGGAGAGGTGGATAATCAAATCGGGGGACTTGGAATTGTGTATTACAACAAAACTGAGGTTGATGATAAACTCACCGATGGTTTGGCGACGAAGGCCGACATTAGTTCCCTGGATGGATACACTACTACAGCGTTTTCGGGTAGAGATTACGCGGACGATGAACTCGCGTTCCGAATTATAAATAGTGACGGTGTCGGTGGATCTCTCTCCTACTACACATTTTATCTTGATACGAATATGTCCACCGTCAAAACGCATGATGACCTCGTTCTCAATTTTAGGGATAAGTTGGAACATGCTCTCAACACAACAATCGGGAGTATTGGAGCCAATTATTACAGAAGACTTGAGTATTCTTTTACGGGTGGAACCTTTTTCCTCAGGTTTGATTTTAGTGGATACGGCGACACGACCTATGGAGACCGACCATCACAAATAATTATGAATCACACAACCTCCGCTCCAACGACGGAAGAAATCGCGTTTAAAAAGTTAGGGACGGAATTGTCTAATGGTGGGACGGGGTCTACTTTCACCACCGTAAATGGAGCCAATCACGAGTTTTCCTTAACCTTAGACTTTTCGGACTATCCCATTCGTGGGGTAGAGGATATCACATCTGGACACATCATACAAGTTCAGGCTAAACACACGACCTTAACTTCGTCAACGACAACCGCATACACAAACGGGCATGTAAATACAGGGTTTAAACACTCAATTACACCGAAGCGAGCAGGGAGTAAAATATATGTTTCTATGGGGTTTATGTGTTATATGTATCAAACTTCGCAGTATAGGAATGGGGCGTCGTATTTGGTGAAGCGACGAAGTGGTGGAAATGAATACATGGCGTTTGGTATAGCTAATAAACATAACCTTCTCTACTACAGAGATGATGGGGTAAAGGGCGACCACACATATATTCACATTAGCTTTATTGATACTCCAAACACGACGGAAACTTGTGAGTATGAATTACAACACGCAGTATACAACACAGATTACTCGGCAACACTTCACACGGGGAACGACGGGCATCAACCTTCAACGCTTACCTTGATGGAAGTCGCCCAATAAAATAAACTCAATTACATATATAAATGACTACAATTGAGGCTTTAGTTTCGCTTCGTCCTGATGTATCTTGGAATGTGATTGGAGACACCTACGAGGGTATTGAACCTAAAGATGAACGACCTACGGAAGAGGAAATTGAGAGGGAGAAAGCATCCTTAAAATCTCAAAAACCGATGAAAAAGTTAAGAGAGGAGAGAAACAAAATGCTCACCAGCACGGATTACCTATTTGTGCTGGATTACCCATTTAAAGATAATGAAGAGAGACAAGCTTGGGTAGAATATCGTCAGGCTCTTAGAGACCTGCCTCTTACAGCCAAGCCCGAACTTGGTGAAATGGGTGAGCTTATCGGGGATGTGTTCCCTCAAGCCCCTTGAAAATTCAATAACTCATATTTAATCTTTAAGCCCCTTAATATCTCACAAGACCTATGCTTTTTCAGTAGGTCTTGTGAAGTATGTCTCAACATAATCGCGTTTCTTCTGTCGGTCTTCTGTCGGTCTTCTGTGGGAGCTTTCGGCATATCCCGTGATATTCGTGTGGGGTGTGCTTGTCGTTGTGATGATCTAAAAAAAGATCGCAAAATAGTGTAGGCATATGTAGGCATGAAATCCAACCCTACACCGCCAA
>VMHT01053063.1_pt1 | contig 17735 bp, 12 predicted proteins | sample 4693611 | NCBI WGS metagenome assembly VMHT01 (sample SAMN12280063, study PRJNA550983) | marine metagenome | isolation source: seawater sampled from same location over 5 years 0.02-0.2 micron viral filtrate | place: USA: collected off the coast of southern California halfway between the port... ...
CTGCTCCGGGAAGGCGGCGGGGAAAAACGCCAGGTCCGAGACCAGCGGATTGACCGGCAGGTGGCCGTAGAACGCCGACCACTGCACCCCCGGCAACACGCCGCTGGAGAGCAGGGCGGTGATCACCGACAGGAAGCTGTCCGGATCGGACGGAATCCGGTTGCCGAAATAGCGGCTGAGCAGGTTGTAATCGGCGAACTGGGTGGCGGTGGTCCAGACGTCCGGATAGGAGCACTGCACGATCAGGCCCTGGTAGATGCCGGGGTAGGCGTTGGCGATGTGCTGCTGCGCGATGGCGCCGCCGGAACAGCCGGTGCCGATGGTGTAGCGCAGCTCGCCGTACTGCTCGACGATGCGTTCCTTGCCCATCATCAGGGATTCCGCCGCGGTGACCAGATTGACGTTATGGCCGAGGTTCGCCTGGGCGGTGGAGAGCGTCATAAAGCCGCGGCCCAGGGCCGTGGTGATGCTGTCGCCGAGCAGGATTTCAGCGCCTTCCGGCGCGGTCCCGGCGATGTCGCCGTTGGGCGGTTCGCCGGGGCCGAAACTCACGCCCACGTTGCCGCCGTGGTGGATCAGCAGCTCGCCGTTCCACTGCGGCTGGGGCGCCAGGGCGGACCAGTCCCGGTCGGGCTGGAACAGGGTCATGATCTGGTAGCGGTCACGGTTTTGGACGCCGGTTTCAATGCGCACGATAAACGGCACTTGCACGCCCTGATCGGTGGTCACCCGGGCGATGTCCTGGTCCGCCGGCGGGTTGTCCGGCTGATAGTCGAGGAAGGCGCCGGGCAGGCCCGGGTTCATCGGATCGAACCCGGTGATGAACGCCTGCAGCTTGCCGGCGGGCACGTACTTGAAACGGTATTCGGCGGGCTGGTTGCACTGCGCGTCGGTGGCGGCGTCGTTGCTGCAGGTCCAGGGCACGATCTGGGGGCCGGAAAACACCGGGCCGCCGTTGGGATGGTTGACCAGCGGCTGTTGCAATATCGAGCCGTCGGCCAGGGTCACCCGCAGGGTGTGGGCGCCGGGGGACATGCCGTCGACCAGGCCTTTGAGGGACTCTCCGGTGCGCCGAAACCGGTCGCTGACGTCGGTGCCGCCGAGGCTGACACGGGCGTTATTGAGCAGCGCGGGGTCGTCGGCGGCGATCGCGACCAGGGCGTCGCCGCCGCTGATCAGGTCGGCGCGGCTGGACAGCACCCGGATGCTGCCTTCGCCGGCCACCGGCGCCGGCGGTTCAGGCTCCGGCTCGGTGGGCGTCGGTGACGGGCCGCCCGACGGGGCCGGCGAGGAGCTCGAGCCGCCGCCGCAGGCGGTGGTCAGTAAGGCCAGTAGGACGAGCAGGGCGATACCGGCGTACCGGTTCACGGGCATCTTCATCAGGGCACTCCGCTGGCCGGCATGGATGCCGGTCCGTTGTTATTAAAATGGCGCGTTGCCTGACAGTATCCACCGGCCGGCGGAGGGCGGTTGTTGGAGGCTCGTTGCGGATTGTTGTACTGGTGTACCAAGTGTTGCGGCGGGGCAAAAAAAAGCGAACCTGGCCGGGTTCGCTTTCTGGTCCCGAAGGACCGGACAGAGCGCCGCGGGGCGGCGGCTATCGGTTACTTGCGGTCGCTGAGCGCGGTCATTTCACGCTCGGTCTCGCCGGTGTAGAGCTGGCGGGGACGGCCGATCTTGTAGGGATTGGAGATCATCTCGTTCCAGTGCGCGATCCAGCCCACGGTGCGGGACAGGGCGAAGATCACGGTGAACATGGAGGTCGGGATGCCGATCGCCTTGAGAATGATCCCGGAGTAGAAGTCCACGTTCGGGAACAGCTTCTTCTCTTTGAAGTAGGGGTCGTTCAGGGCGATCTCTTCGAGCTTCATGGCCAGCTCGAGTTGCGGATCGTTGACACCCAGCTCGTTGAGCACTTCGTGGCAGGATTCGCGCATCACGGTGGCACGCGGGTCGTAGTTCTTGTAGACCCGGTGGCCGAAGCCCATCAGCTTGAACGGATCGTTCTTGTCCTTGGCCTTGGCGATGTACTCGTCGATGTTGGAGATGTCGCCGATCTCGTCGAGCATGTTCAGCACCGCTTCGTTGGCACCGCCGTGGGCGGGGCCCCAAAGGGCGGAAATGCCGGCGGCGATGCAGGCGAACGGGTTGGCACCGGAGGAGCCGGCCAGGCGCACCGTGGAGGTGGAGGCGTTCTGCTCGTGGTCGGCGTGCAGGATGAAGATCTTGTCCATGGCGCGGGCCAGGGTCGGGCTGACCTTGGTTTCCTCGCACGGGTTGCCGAACATCATGTGCAGGAAGTTTTCCGCATAACCGAGGTCGTTGCGCGGATACATCAGCGGCTGACCGAGACCGTACTTGTAGCACATGGCCGCGATGGTGGGCATCTTCGCGATCAAACGGAACGCGGTGATTTCCCGGTGGGTGGGGTTATTGATGTCCAGCGAGTCATGATAGAACGCGGACAGCGCCCCCACCACGCCACACATGATGGCCATCGGGTGCGCGTCGCGGCGGAAGCCGTTGAACAGATTGCGGATCTGCTCGTGCACCATGGTGTGGTTTTTGACGGTGCTGACAAAGGTCTCTTTCTCCTCGGCGGTGGGCAGTTCACCGTTGAGCAGGAGGTAGCACACTTCAAGATAGTCCGACTTGGCGGCCAGTTCCTCGATGGAATAGCCCCGATGCAGCAGTTTGCCCACTTCACCGTCGATGAAGGTGATTTTTGATTCGCAGGAAGCGGTGGACGTGAAACCCGGGTCGAAGGTAAAGATGCCGTTGGCGGTCAGGGAAGAAACGTCGATCACGTCACGGCCCAGGGTGGGCGTATGGATCGGCAGTTCCAGATCGTCCCGGCCCTCTACCTTGAGAATGGCTTTCTTCTCGGTCATGGGAATTTCTCCTCGGTGAATAGAGGGTCCCTACTGGGAAGGTCCTCCAGAGCGCGGGGGACGTTAAAGTTTTGGTGGGTCTTTGTCAACGAGAAGCCGGCCCCCGGCGGGGGCGACTTTTGTAGGGTAAACAGGCTATTACGGCGCTTCGCGACGGGCCCGCCGCAAAGGGCCGTTAAAAAACAAGGGATTAACCGCCCAGGTCCCGCCAGCGCCGGATGAGGGGGCGGTCCGCGGGGCCGGCTAAGATAAAAGTCGCAGTTTGCCGTTTGTTTTGCCGTAAGCGCGGCGATATACTGCCGCCCGCGAAGGAGTCTCCGGCCCCGTTCCGATCGGTTTTTCGCCGTTCGGGACCAAGCAGGAGTTCCCTGTGGGCTCCAACCCCGGCCCGGGCACCATCGGCTTTATCCGCATTCACACTCTGATGTCGCCGTTGATGCCAAGTTCCCGATAACCGCTCCGGTGTATCCGGGGCCCGGCAAAAGTGTAGGCTACCGTGAACGATAAGAGACCCGTTAACCTCGATCTAACGACGATCAAGTTCCCGGTCACCGCCATTGCATCCATCACTCACCGTATTACTGGCGTGGCCATTTTCGTTGCCATCCCCGTCTTGCTGTGGATGCTGGATCGCTCCTTGGCGTCCCCCGAGAGCTTTGCGGACCTGAAACAGCTGATGACCTCGCCCCTCGCCAAATTGGTGGTCTGGGCGATCCTGGCCGTCATTCTTTATCACCTGGTCGCCGGTATCCGCCATTTGATTATGGATATGGGCATGGGTGAGACCCTGGAAGGTGGACGTCGTGGCGCCTTCGCCACTTTCGTTGTCACCGCGGTACTGATTCTGTTGGCAGGAGCCTGGGTATGGTAACCAGTGTAACGAGCCTGGGCCGTAACGGCCTTTATGATTGGCTGATCCAGCGGGTTTCCGCTGTGGTGATCGCCGTGTACGTGATCGGCATGCTGGGCTTTCTGATCGCCCAGCCGGATCTGGATTACGGCACCTGGAGTGCCTTCATGGGCTCCGTGCCCATGCAGATCGCTAACACCCTTCTGTTGTTCTCCGTGGCCGCCCACACCTGGATCGGCCTGTGGAGCGTGACCACCGACTATCTGACCAGCCTGACCTTCGGCAAAGCGGCCACCAGTGTTCGTCTGGTGGTGCAGATGGCCATCGCGCTGCTGCTGCTTGTGTACCTGCTGTGGGGCCTGCTGATGATCTGGGGAGGCGCATAATCCATGTCCATTCGTACCATCACCTTTGACGCGATCGTCGTTGGCGGCGGGGGCGCAGGCATGCGTGCTTCCCTGCAGATGGCGCAGTCCGGTTTCAAAACCGCGCTGATTTCCAAAGTATTCCCGACCCGTTCGCACACGGTGTCCGCCCAGGGCGGTATCACCTGCGCGATCGCCTCCGCCGATCCCAATGACGATTGGCGCTGGCACATGTACGACACGGTGAAGGGCTCCGACTATATCGGTGACCAGGAGGCCATCGAATACATGTGCCAGGTGGGCCCGGAAGCGGTGTTCGAGCTGGACCACATGGGTCTGCCGTTCTCCCGCACCGAGGAAGGCCGCATCTACCAGCGTCCTTTCGGTGGCCAGTCCAAGAATTTCGGTGAGGGTGGCCAGGCCGCCCGCACCTGTGCCGCCGCCGACCGTACCGGTCACGCGCTGCTGCACACCCTTTACCAGCAGAACCTCAAGAACGGCACCCAGTTCTACAACGAATGGTACGCCGTGGATCTGGTGAAGGACGCCGACGATAACGTCTGCGGTGTGATCGCGATCAGCATCGAGACCGGCGAGACCGTGTTCTTCAAAGCCAAGGCCACGGTGTTCGCCACCGGCGGCGCCGGCCGTATCTACTCCTCCACCACCAACGCCCTGATCAACACCGGCGATGGCGTGGGCATGGCCCTGCGTGCCGGCGTGCCGGTGCAGGACATGGAAATGTGGCAGTTCCACCCCACCGGCATTGCCGGCGCGGGTACCCTGGTCACCGAAGGGTGCCGGGGCGAGGGCGGCTACCTTATTAATAAGGACGGCGAGCGCTTCATGGAGCGCTACGCGCCCAACGCCAAGGACCTCGCGTCCCGTGACGTGGTGGCCCGCTCCATGATGATGGAGATCCTCGACGGCCGCGGCGACGGCCCGGACGGCGACTACGTCTATCTGAAGCTGGATCATCTCGGCGAGGAAGTGCTGCACAGCCGTCTGCCCGGTATTTGCGAGCTGTCCATCACCTTCGCCCAGGTGGACCCGGTCAAGGAACCGATCCCGGTGGTGCCCACCTGTCACTACATGATGGGCGGCATCCCCACCAACGTGAACGGCCAGGCGCTCAAGTTCAGCGGCGGCCACGAAGGCGAGGATCAGTTCGTCAACGGCCTGTTCGCGGTGGGCGAGGTAGCCTGCGTGTCGGTACACGGCGCCAACCGTCTGGGCGGCAACTCGCTGCTCGACCTGGTGGTGTTCGGCCGCGCGGCGGGTCTGCACATCGAAGAGGCGCTGCGTCAGGGCATGACCCAGTACGAGCCCAGCGAAGAGGACCTGGAGCGGGCGCTGAGCCGGGTCAACCGCTGGAACGAGTCCAAGGACGGCGAATCCGTGTCCTCGCTGCGCAAGGAACTGCAGAGCACCATGCAGAATCACTTCGGTGTATTCCGCAAGGGTGATCTGATGGAAGAGGGCGTTCAAAAGCTGGCCAAGTTGCGCGAGCGCATCGCCAACGCCCATCTCGAGGACAAGAGCCAGTCCTTCAACACCGCCCGTGTCGAAGCGCTGGAACTGGACAACCTGCTGGAAGTCGCGGAAGCCACCGCGCTGGCGGCGTCCGGACGCACCGAAAGCCGGGGCGCCCATTCCCGCTACGACTTCCCGGATCGTGACGACGAAAACTGGCTGTGCCATTCCGTGTTCGACCCCAAGTCGAAAAAACTGGGCAAGCGGGATGTGAACTTCAAGCCGAAGACCGTCGATACCTTCCAGCCGAAGATCCGGACCTACTAACGGAGGCGCGTAGCCATGAAAGTCAGTATCTATCGCTACAACCCGGACACCGACCGCGAACCGTCCATGAAAGAGTACGAGGTGGACACCCAGGGCAAGGACCTGATGGTGCTCGACGTGCTCAATCTGGTCAAAGAGCAGGACCCGTCGATGGCCTACCGCCGGTCCTGCCGGGAAGGCGTTTGCGGTTCCGACGGCATGAACATCAACGGCAAGAACGGCCTCGCCTGTATCACCCCGCTGTCTGAAGTGGCGCCGGGTGTGAAGGAAGGCAAGAAGCCGCTGGTGCTGCGCCCGCTGCCCGGCCTGCCGGTGATTCGCGACCTGGTGGTGGACATGACCATGTTCTACAACCAGTACGAGAAGGTGCAGCCGTACCTGCAGAACGACACGCCGGCGCCGGCCATCGAGCGCCTGCAGACGCCGGAGGACCGGGCCAAGCTGGACGGCCTCTACGAATGCATTCTGTGCGCGTGCTGCTCCACCAGCTGCCCCAGCTTCTGGTGGAACCCGGAGAAGTTCCTGGGTCCGGCGGCGCTGCTGCAGAGCTACCGGTTCCTGGCGGACAGCCGCGACGAGGCCACCGAGGAGCGCCTGTCGCGCCTGGATGACCCGTTCAGCCTGTTCCGGTGCCACGGCATCATGAACTGCGTGAGCGTCTGCCCCAAGGGGCTGAACCCAACGCGGGCCATCGGCCACATCCGGTCCATGCTCCTGGAACGGGGCGTGTAACGGAAAGCGAAGAAGGCGGCCTGCGGGCCGCCTTTTTTATGGGCGCCTTCCCCGGCTGCAAATTGTATCCGGATGCGACGGAAGGGTTCGGGGAAGGGTGGCTTTGGTTAAGCTTGAGATCGGTGCCGTCGCCCCCATGCCTTTATAGAGGGCCGGTAAGCGTTAGACGTTGGTGGGATTGCGGTCAGGAGAAAAAAGACCGATAAGTCATTTTCTCCGTAGACGCCTAACAAAACCACCACAAAGGTACTACACTAGGTGGCGGTTTCGGCAACCCCGGAGCCGCCAGACAGCAAGTGGGCCGGAGCTTAAAAGGTGCCGGTCCGTAAACAGCGATGAGCGCGGGTAACAGGGTCGCAGCCCTGTGGACAGAGCAGAATACATGCCCACAGGCGTGACGTTCGCCCGGCTAAGGAACGAGCGACGATGCAAGACAGTTCCATGTACCGTCAGTGGCAGTCCTCCCATATCGGGGGCTCCAATGCGGCCTATGTTGATGAACTGTACGAATCCTATCTGACTGATCCCAATTCCGTGCCGGAAGACTGGCGCGCCTACTTCGAAAAGCTGCCCTCCAACGGCGCCGTTGAGTCCGATGTCCCCCATTCGGCGGTCCGTGAGTATTTCCTGCTCGAAGCCAAGAACAAGTCCCGTGTGCAGAAAGTCGGCGCCGGCGCCGTCAGCAGCGAGCATGAACGCCGCCAGGTGCGGGTGCTTCATCTGATCGCCGCGTACCGCAACCGGGGCCATCAGGTGGCCAAGCTGGACCCGCTCGGTTTGATGGAGCGCGAGGCGGTCTCCGACCTGGAGCTGGCGCACCACGGCCTGAGCAAGGCGGACATGGACACGGTGTTCCAGACCGGCAACCTGTTCATCGGTAAGCCGGAAGCCACCCTGCGCGAGATCATGGACTGCCTGAAGGGCACCTATTGCTCCACGGTGGGCTGTGAGTACATGCACATCGTCAACACCGCCGAGAAGCGCTGGCTTCAGCAGCGGCTGGAGGGCGTGCGCAGCCACCCGCAGTACGGCGCCGACATCAAGAGCCATATTCTCGAGCGTCTGACCGCCGCCGAAGGCCTGGAAAAATACCTGGGCAGCCGTTACCCCGGCACCAAGCGTTTCGGCCTGGAAGGCGGCGAATCGATGATTCCGCTGATGGACGAGATGATCCAGCGGGTCGGCAGTTACGGCGCCAAGGAGATGGTGATCGGCATGGCCCACCGTGGCCGCCTGAATCTGCTGGTCAACATCCTCGGCAAGAGCCCCCGCGATTTGTTCGGCGAGTTCGAGGGCAAGAGCTTCAACGAAAACGGTTCCGGCGACGTGAAGTACCACCAGGGCTTCTCGTCCAACGTGCAGACCTCCGGCGGCGAAGTGCATCTGGCGCTGGCCTTCAACCCGTCCCACCTGGAGATCGTGTCGCCGGTGGTGGAGGGGTCGGTGCGCGCCCGGCAGGATCGCCGCAACGACGCCGGCGGGGACCAGGTGGTGCCGATTCTGATTCATGGTGACGCGGCGTTCGCCGGTCAGGGCGTGGTCATGGAGACCTTCCAGATGTCCCAGACCCGCGGCTTCAAGACCGGCGGCACCCTGCACGTGATCGTCAACAACCAGGTCGGCTTCACCACCAGCCGCCGTGACGACGCCCGCTCCACCGAGTACTGCACCGACGTGGCGAAGATGGTTCAGTCGCCGATCTTCCACGTCAACGCGGACGATCCGGAAGCGGTCTACTTCGTCACCCAGCTGGCGGTGGACTACCGCATGCAGTTCAAGAAGGACGTGGTGATCGACCTGATCTGCTACCGTCGTTCCGGTCACAACGAGGCGGACGAGCCGTCCTCCACGCAGCCGCTGATGTACAAGAAGATCAAGTCGCACCCGTCCAGCCGCACGCTGTACGCCGAGCGTCTGATCAACGAGCAGATACTCTCCGAGCAGGACGCGCAGAAGATGGTCGACGACTATCGCGACGCGCTGGACGAGGGCAACCACGTGGTCAAATCACTGGTGCGCGAGCCCAACAAGTCCCTGTTCGTGGACTGGAGCCCCTACGTCGGCCATCAGGTCGAGGACGACTGGGACACCGGTTACCCGCTCAAGAAACTCCAGGATCTGGCCAACCGTCTGGAAACCGTGCCCGAGGGCGTGGTGCTGCAGCGGCAGGTGAAGAAGATTCTCGAGGACCGCCGCAAAATGACCGCCGGCGCCATGTCGATCAACTGGGGTTACGGCGAGACCCTCGCCTACGCCAGCCTGCTGGACCAGGGCGTGATGGTGCGGCTCACCGGCCAGGATTCCGGGCGCGGTACCTTCTCGCACCGCCATGCGGTGCTGCACAACCAGAAGAACGGCGAGGACTATGTGCCTCTGGCCCACCTTCAGGAAGGTCAGCCGCGCTTTGATATCTACGATTCGCTGCTCTCCGAGGAGGCGGTGCTGGGCTTCGAGTACGGCTACGCCACCACCACCCCGGAAGCACTGATCGTCTGGGAAGCGCAGTTCGGTGACTTCGCCAACGGCGCCCAGGTGGTGATCGACCAGTTCATGTCCTCCGGCGAAGCCAAGTGGGGGCGTTTGTGCGGCCTCACCCTGTTGCTGCCGCACGGCTACGAAGGTCAGGGCCCGGAGCACTCCTCCGCCCGGCTGGAACGCTTCCTGCAGCTGTGCGCCGAGCACAACATGCAGGTGTGCGTGCCCACCACCCCGGCGCAGATTTTCCATCTGCTGCGGCGCCAGGCGGTGCGTCCGCTGCGCAAGCCGCTGGTGGTGATGACGCCGAAGAGCCTGCTGCGTCACAAGCGCGCCAAATCGTCCCTGGAGGATTTGTCCGAAGGCCGTTTCCAGACCGTTCTGGACGACCGCGCCGACATCGACCACAAGGACATCAAACGCGTGGTGATGTGCTCCGGCAAGGTGTTCTACGACCTGCTGGAAAAACGCGAGTCGGACGACCTCAACGACACCGCGCTGGTGCGCATCGAGCAGCTGTATCCGTTCCCGGAAAAGCGTCTCCAGGAAGTCCTGGAAAGTTACCCCAATCTGGAAAATCTGGTGTGGTGCCAGGAAGAGCCGATGAACCAGGGCGCCTGGTACTGCTCGCAGCACCATATGTTCCGGGTGGCGCGGGCGGTCAACGACAAACTGCATGTGCATTACGCTGGCCGTGACATGGCGGCGGCCCCGGCGGTGGGCTCCATGTCCCTGCACGTGGAACAGCAACAGCGTCTCGTCGAAGACGCCTTCCAGATCAACTGAGCGACAGCCAACCGAGATAGGGTTAAGGAATAAGCATGGCGACAGACATCAAAGCCCCACAGTTTCCCGAATCCGTAGCGGACGGCACCGTGGCGACCTGGCACAAGAAAGAAGGCGAGGCGGTCAAGCGTGACGAGCTGCTGGTGGACATCGAAACCGACAAAGTAGTGCTGGAGGTGGTGGCCCCCAGCGACGGTGTGGTGGCGAAGATCATCAAGGACGAAGGCGACACCGTGGAAAGCCAGGAAGTACTGGGTCAGCTGGAAGCCGGCAGCGGCGCCGGCGGCGCGGACAGCGGTGACGACAAGGACGAAGATAAGGACGCCGCGAAAGACAGCGGAGACGACGACAAGGGCGAACAGAAACAAGCGCCCGCGGCGGACGATAAAGGCGCGCAGCAGCAAGACGAGGAGGGCGGTGACAAGGACGCCCAGGCCGGTCCCGCGGCGCGCAAGATGATGAGCGAACACAACCTCTCCGCGTCCGACGTCAAGGGCAGCGGCCGCGACGGCCGCATCACCAAGGAAGACGTGGAGAAAGCCCTGGCCAGCCGCGAGGAGCGCAAGCAGTCCTCCGCCGGCGAGACCAAAAGCGACGCGCCCAAGGCCGCGCCGATTCCGGCACCGGAACCGGGCGAGCGGGAAGAGCGCCGGGTACCGATGACCCGTCTGCGCAAGCGCATCGCCGAGCGCCTGGTGTCCGCGCAACAGAACGCGGCCATGTTGACCACCTTCAACGAGGTCAACATGAAGCCGATCATGGATATGCGCAAGAACTACAAGGACGCCTTCGAGAAGGCCCACGGCGTTCGTCTTGGTTTCATGGGCTTCTTTACCCGCGCTTGTGTGGAAGCACTCAAACGCTTCCCGGAAGTGAACGCCTCCATCGACGATGACGACGTGGTCTACCACGGTTACTACGACATCGGCATGGCGGTATCCACCGAGCGCGGTCTGGTGGTGCCGGTGGTGCGCGACGCGGACCAGAAGGGCCTCGCGGAAGTGGAATCGCAGATCATCGATTACGGCCAGAAGGCTCAGAAGGGCAAGCTGTCCATCGATGAAATGACCGGCGGCACCTTCACCATTTCCAACGGTGGCGTGTTCGGCTCCCTGATGTCGATGCCGATCCTCAACCCGCCGCAGACCGCCATCCTGGGCATGCACAAAATCCAGGAACGGCCCATGGCGGTGGACGGTGAAGTGAAGATTCTGCCGATGATGTATCTGGCGCTGTCCTACGACCACCGTCTGATCGACGGTAAGCAGGCGGTGCAGTTCCTGGTCGCGGTGAAGAACTTTATCGAGGATCCGGCGCGGCTGCTGCTGGACATTTAAAGGATTAGTTATGGCTGATAAATACGATGTCATCGTCATCGGCGGCGGCCCCGGCGGTTACGTCGCCGCGATTCGCTGCGCGCAGCTGGGCTACAACACGGCCTGCATCGAGAAGCGCGTCAACAAACAGGACCAGCCGGCACTCGGCGGCACCTGCCTGAACGTGGGCTGTATTCCGTCCAAGGCGCTGCTGGATTCCTCCTGGAAGTACCATGAGGCGGAGCACGCGCTCGCCGATCACGGCGTGGGCGTGGGCAAACTGAGCCTGGATCTGGACACCATGCACCAGCGCAAGGACAAAGTGGTGCAGCAGCTCACCGGCGGCGTGGCCTCCCTGTTCAAGTCGAACAAGGTCACCTGGCTGCAGGGCAGCGGCCAGCTCAAGGCCAACAAGCAGGTGCAGTTCTCGCCGCTGGACGGCGACGAACAGACCCTGGAAGCCGAACACGTGATTCTCGCCGCCGGTTCCGTGCCGGTGGACATTCCGGTGGCCGAGGTGGATCAGAAGATCATTGTCGATTCCACCGGCGCGCTGGAATTCGATTCCGTGCCCAAAAAGCTGGGCGTAATCGGCGCCGGCATCATCGGCCTGGAGCTGGGCAGCGTCTGGGCCCGCCTCGGCAGTGAAGTGAAGGTGCTCGAAGCGGTGGATACGTTCCTGCCCACCGTGGACCGGCAGATCGGCAAGGAAGCCTTCAAACTGTTTTCCAAACAAGGGCTCGACATCCATCTGGGTGCCCGGGTCACCGGAACCAAGAAGAACAAGAATTCCGTGCGCGTCACCTACAGCTACGACGGTGAAGAGCACGAAGAGACGTTCGACCGCCTGATCGTGGCGGTGGGCCGCCGTCCTTACACCGAAGGCCTGCTCAGCCAGGCCGCCGGCGTGACCATGGACGAACGTAACTATGTGTACGTCGACAGCCAGTGTCGCACCGATGTCCCGGGCGTGTACGCGATCGGCGATCTGGTGCGTGGACCGGCTCTGGCCCACAAAGCGATCGAAGAGGGCGTGATGGTGGCGGATGTGATTGCCGGGGAGCATACCCAGGTCAATTACGACGCCGTGCCGGGCGTCATTTATACCCACCCGGAAGTCGCCTGGGTGGGCAAGACCGAGGAAGAGGTGAAGGATTCCGGCGAGCCGTATAAAACCGGCGCGGTACCCTTCGCCGCCAATGGCCGCGCACTGGCCGCCGGCGAGCCCGGCGGTCTGGTGAAGTTCGTGGTGGACGAAAAAACCGACCGGGTGCTGGGCATGCACATCCTCGGCCCGCAGGCCTCCGAGCTGATTCAGCAAGGGGTCGTGGCGATGGAATTCGGTGCCAGCATCGAGGATCTGCAATTGATGGTGTTCGGCCACCCGAGCCTCTCCGAGACCGTGCACGAAGCGGCTCTGGCCACGGACTACAAGGCTATCCACGTGGCGCAACGCCGCCGCAAAAAGTAGGGCCCCGAAGATACCCAGCGGGCCCCGACACAAGAGGGGCCCGAAGAGGCCCCGATATTGCGCCGGGAGCGCTATCCACAGACAAGCTTACGGAAGTTAAGGCATGAATCTCCACGAGTATCAGTCGAAACAGCTTTTTGCTGATTACGGCCTGCCGGTTTCTCCGGGCTTCGCTTGCGATACACCGGAAGAGGTGGCGGCGAAGGCAAAGGAAATCGGTGGTGACAAATGGGTCGTGAAAGCCCAGGTGCACGCCGGTGGCCGCGGTAAGGCCGGTGGCGTCAAACTGGTCGACAGCCCCGAGGAAGCGGCGGAATTCGCCAAGAAGTGGCTGGGCCAGCGCCTGGTGACGTTCCAGACCGATGAACACGGCCAGCCGGTCACCAAAATTCTGGTGGAAACCTGCACCGACATCGCCCGCGAACTGTATCTGAGCGCGGTGCTCGACCGTGCCACCCGCCGGGTGGTGTTCATGGCGTCCACCGAGGGCGGCGTGGAGATCGAGAAAGTCGCCGAGGAAACCCCCGAGAAAATTCTCAAAGCGATCGTCGACCCGCTGGTCGGCGCGCAGCCCTATCAGGCCCGCGAGATCGCGTTCCAGCTGGGTCTGGAAGGCAAGCAGATCAACCAGTTCGCGAAAATTTTCGTGGGCCTGGCGAAGCTGTTCGAAGAGAAGGATCTGGCGCTGATCGAAGTGAACCCGCTGGTGATCACCGACCAGGGCGACCTGCACTGCCTGGACGCCAAGATCAACGTGGACGGCAGCGCGCTGTTCCGTCACCCGGACATCAAGGCACTGGACGATCCGACCCAGGAAGACGACCGCGAACGCCGCGCCGCCGAATGGGACCTCAACTACGTGGCCCTGGAAGGCAACATCGGCTGCATGGTCAACGGCGCCGGCCTGGCCATGGGCACCATGGACCTGGTCAAGCTGAAAGGCGGCGCGCCCGCCAACTTCCTGGATGTGGGTGGCGGCGCCACCAAGGAACGCGTCACCGAAGCGTTCAAGATCATCCTCTCCGACGACCAGGTGAAAGCGGTTCTGGTGAACATCTTCGGCGGCATCGTCCGTTGTGACCTGATCGCCGAGGGCATCATCGGTGCCGTGGAAGAAGTCGGCGTGGACGTGCCGGTCGTGGTGCGTCTGGAAGGCAACAACGCCGAACTGGGCGCCAAGAAGCTCGCCGAGAGCGGCATGAACATCGTAGCCGCAGAAAGTTTCGACGACGCCGCCGAACAGGTGGTGAAAGCCGCTGGAGGTGCCAAATGAGCGTATTGATTGATAAGAACACCAAGGTGATCTGCCAGGGTTTCACCGGCAGCCAGGGCACCTTCCATTCCGAACAGGCGCTGGAGTACGGCACCAAGATGGTGGGCGGCGTGACCCCGGGCAAGGGCGGCCAGACTCATCTGGGCCTGCCGGTGTTCAACACCGTGGCCGAAGCGGTCAAAGAGACCGGCGCCACCGCGTCCGTGATCTACGTACCGGCTCCGTTCTGCAAGGATTCCATCCTGGAAGCCGCCGACGCCGGCATCGAGCTGATCGTCTGCATCACCGAGGGTATCCCGGCGCTGGACATGCTCTATGTGAAGGAATACCTGGACCGTAAGCAGGGCGTGCGCCTGATCGGCCCGAACTGCCCGGGTGTGATCACCCCCGGTGAATGCAAGATCGGCATCATGCCCGGTCACATTCACAAGCCCGGCAAGGTGGGCATCGTGTCCCGTTCCGGCACCCTGACCTACGAGGCGGTCAACCAGACCACCAAACTGGGTTACGGCCAGTCCACCTGCATCGGCATTGGCGGCGACCCGATTCCCGGGACCACCTTTATCGAAGCGCTGGAACTGTTCCAGAACGACCCGCAGACCGAAGCCATCGTGATGGTCGGTGAAATCGGCGGTACCGCCGAGGACGAAGCCGCCGCCTACATCAAGGACAACGTCACCAAGCCGGTAGTCAGCTACATCGCCGGTGTCACCGCGCCCCCGGGTAAGCGCATGGGCCACGCGGGCGCCATCATCGCCGGTGGCAAGGGCACCGCGGACGAGAAGTTCGCCGCCCTGGAAGCGGCCGGTGTGGTCACCGTCCGCAACCCCGCCGAAATCGGCGAAGGCGTGAAAAAAGCCACCGGCTGGTAATCTCGCGACGTACCAGAGTGGTTAATAAAAAGGCCGGCAATCGCCGGCCTTTTTTTATACCCCGCCACTGTCAGTGCAGGATGTCCTCGTCATCGTCGTCCATATCGAAGAACTCGTAATCACCAAGCTCGCGCTTGAGACGACGCTCTTCCAGACGGTCTTCGATGCGGTGCCTCATGTCCATGTTGAAACTGCGTGAACGGGCTGCTTTCTCTTCCTGGAGATCGTCGTCCACGCCATCTTCGAGTTCAAAATCATCGTTCATCAGTAAATCATCCGACTCATAGTCATTCTCAGTGCGTCGGTCACTCATGGTCGCCTCCTTCGGAAACGGAACCGCCGTAAACAACCGGGTACCGAGCGGCATCCCCCTGGGAGGATTCCAGCTCTGACCACCTCAGCGCCTGTATAACGTCAGTTTTTTATCGAGACAAGCGTTTTTTGATGAAATCCGATGACCGGTATTTCGCGGCCCGGTGTGACCACCGTCATACCCTTGGGGGCCGGGAACATGTCGCGATGGTGAAAGTGTGGATTGACCGGGTAAGGCTTTGTAAGCTGACGTTTACCATGGCGGCATGACGCCGGCCGCCGGCCGGCTATCGGGGAGAGCATAATAAAATGGCGGAATGGCTATTAGTGGCCGGCCTCAGCCTGCTGATCATGGCCACGGTGGGGCTGGTGCGGCAGGCCGCGTTCCGTGGCGACAGCACGCTGCTTTTTCTAATACCCCTGGCCGGTTTGCGCCAGGTTCAGGAAAACTGGCAAAACTACGGGGTGCTGGCCCTGCTCAGGGTGCTCGGCACTGTGTGCCTGCTGGTCGGCGCGGGGCTGATCTACGTGCAGCACGAGCGGCTGGAGCCGATCAACGCGGTGCCCGGCCAGGTGCTGCGTGGCGCCAAAACCCCGGCGGCCACCACCTTCGTGCGCTCCCCGGAGGCGGCGCTGTTAATGGTGCAGGGCGACGGCAAGCCGCTGTCCGGCCTGATCCACGGCCAGACATTGCTGAACCCGGTGCGGGTCACCCTGATCAACGGCGTGCTCAGCATCCACCAGGGGGAGGCGTTCCTGCCCGACCTTTCCGTCAGCATCCTGCTCGGCTGGCGCCCGGAGGACATCCAGGAACGGCGCACCCTGCTGATCACCCCGGCGGAATCCGGCGGCCCGTCGGTGCATGTGTCCTGGAAACCGGAAGGGCGCAGCTACCCCGAGACCCGCATCTTCAACGAGGGCTACCGGCTGGAGCTGGCGCTGGCACCGCTCGGCGACCAGCAGTTCACCGGCGCCCTGCAGCTGGTGCTTCCCGATACCCTGCGCAGCTATCTGGTCGGAGACTTCACGGTACAGACCAACCACCTGCGCTACCGTAACGGCAAAGTGGATTTGTTTTTCGATCACCCGGACACGCTCGGCTACGTGGCGCGCGAATATCTGCATACCCAGTTTCCGGCCGGGGCGGTGGCGTCGATCCGCATCGAGAACGTCAACCTGCGGCGCGCCTCCCGCGAAGGGGAAGTGCAGGCCCGCGTGGCACTGCGCGACGGCACCGTGGAACGCCGGCGGTTGCAGTTGGAAGAAAACAGCGTCGGCTGGGCGGTGACCCCGGGCTCCATGGAAACCCGGGTGCTCGCCGCCGGCGCCGCCGAGACAGCGGACAGCGGCGTGCTCGGCGCCTCGGCGCCGCGCGCGTCGCTGTCGCCGGCGGTGACCGTGCGCCTGCACCGCTTTACCGACCTGGCCTCCTACCTGGGCCAGCAGGTGACCGTCACGGAGCGCGACGGCAGCGCCAGCAGCGGCACGCTGACCCGCGTCAACGAGCAGCGCCTGTGGCTGGAAATGACCATGGGCTCCGGGCGGGCGGAAATCAATCTGCGTGAGGACAGCGTGCGTGAACTGATGCTCGCCGACGGCACCCGGCTGGTGCTGGACACCGCCGGCGGCGGCGAGACGGCGGCCGCGCCGGCGCCCGAGCGGGCCGCCCCCGACGAAGACGGGGCGCCGTACCAGGGCTTGATCGGCGGCCCGGTGACGGTGACCCTGGAAAGCGGTGAACGCCACCGGGGGACCCTGGTGGACGTCGACAAGAGACGCGTGACGCTGGCGGTGGCAATGGGTTCCGGCAAGGTCGAGTACTTCTACGACCTCGGCGACGTGGCTTCAATCGAGGAGGCGCAATGAAGGTTCTGATAACCGGCGGCAGTGGTTTCATCGGCGGCGAGCTATGCCGGCGGCTGGCCGCCCACGGCCACGTTCTGACCGTGCTCAGCCGGTCGCCGGAGCGGGCGCGGTCGAAACTGCCCGAGGGCACCCGGGTGGTGGCGTCCCTGGACGACATCGGCGACGACGAGGCTATCGACGGCATCGTCAATCTGGCCGGCGAAAACCTCTTCACCCGCCGCTGGAGTGAATCCCGCAAGCGCACTCTGATGGCTTCGCGGCTGGACACCACCCGCGAGCTGGTGGCGCTGTGCCGGCGGCTCGACACCACGCCCTCGGTGATGGTGAGCGGCTCGGCGGTGGGTTTTTACGGCGACGCCGGCGACGCCGAGCTGACCGAGCACAGCTCCGCCCGGCGCAAGGATTTCGGCTACCGGCTTTGCGACGCCTGGGAGCAGGCCGCCCGCGAGGTGGTCGGGGAGGGCGTGCGCCTCTGCCTGATCCGCACCGGCGTGGTGCTGGGCCGCGGCGGCGGCATGCTGAAGGGGCTCTGGCCGGTATACCGGATGGGCCTGGGCGCCCGGCTCGGTGACGGCAGCCAGTGGCTGAGCTGGATTCATATCCAGGACATGGTGTCGATCCTGGCGCGCGCCCTGGAGACCCCGGGCGTGGAGGGCGTCTTTAACGCCACCGCCCCTCAGCCGGTGACCCAGCGGCATTTCCACCGGGCGCTGGCCAGCGCCGTCC
>VMHT01033461.1_pt1 | contig 17734 bp, 36 predicted proteins | sample 4693611 | NCBI WGS metagenome assembly VMHT01 (sample SAMN12280063, study PRJNA550983) | marine metagenome | isolation source: seawater sampled from same location over 5 years 0.02-0.2 micron viral filtrate | place: USA: collected off the coast of southern California halfway between the port... ...
GAGGACCACTTCTTCGGGGTTTGCTTCACCCGTCACTGCTATGCCGTGTGCAAATCCCATACCCTCTTGAGTGTTAACAATCATTCGGGGTTTCTTGAGAACTACATTTGAATCCTCATGTGATTCTAGGATACCAACATACTCACCACTAACTGTGACTACTGATACTATATCACCTTTTTCCATAATTAATCTCCCTTAAAAAAACCTTGTAAAGTCGACTGACTTCTTGAGGTTCGGTTTATCATATTTAACCCTGTTGCTTCTGCCTCTAACTTTTCTTTTAGAGGTGGAGAAATTAATCTCTTTGCACTCTCGGGTTCTATATTATTCATTTCACAAACTTTAATAATAGCTGACATAACATCGCAGCCCTTACCTTTTGTTAGTAATCTTTCCACTTGTTCAGTGAACTCTTTTCTACTAATCATTATTATATACCATATAAATTAGAGTATCGTTTTCTCAAGTCAACCAACTTATCAACATACTCTATAGGATTACAGAAGAACATTTGAAAAGTATTCATACCTTCCACACCAACTAATGCCATACATTCTTCGATTGCATGTCCAGTTAGTTCTTCCACCATAAGTGCATAAGCTGTCATTTGAATAAACCATGGTTCTGCCATGTGTTCTTCTTTCATCTTTGCACTCGATTTAAAATCGATAATACATAATTTACCTTCGAACATTCCTACACAATCTACGCGTCCTGCCATTTTTAGGTTCGGACTCCATAGTGGTGCTTCTAATGCAAGTGGAACTATCTCATCGAGAATCGGTTGAACTGATTTAAACATTCCCTCTTGGAGAATATTATCAAACTCTATAAAATCTTTTTCTTTACGAAGATAATCTTCGACATGTTGGTGGAACTTTGTTCCTCTTCTTGCAGCCATTGTGGATACTTTGTTTGCTTCTTTTTCACCAACTCGTTCTCTCCACAATTTAATATGGTCTCTTGTTAGTAGACCTGCGACTGTGGTGACACTTGGATATGCATTTCCAGCGTCGTCTATGTAATGTCTTTTACCGTCTCTTGTCTCTGTTTGTAATTGGATATTCTCTAGTTCGGGAATATCATATAGACTGGTTCTCACTTTTGTCATAAATCTATTATATCACTTTCGTGATTGAATGTCCATATGCTTTTTGATAACTCTTTTTGTTGCAGAATCTTTGACTGAGTCTTTATGTAAATGTGACCCCTTATGATTCTCACCTATCTTTGATAAGACTTCTTTAAATCCGTCATCTGTTTTAACACGGTCACCGTGACCACCAACTATATTGGGAGCTCCAATGATTTGTTTGATATGTGGATTCTTCTTTAAGAACTTTTCTTTGTCTGCAATAGTCATCATCATTTCAAATGATTCTTTTAGTTCTTCGTGATAAAATTCGTATAAAGGCATTATGAAGCGTATCCTGCGTGTGCTTGGAATTGCATAAAGTTTGGAACAGGTCTGTTAGTCCATTTTGCAAATCCACTCTTGTAAACTTGATAGTATTTATGGTATGCTTCAAGGCTACATTCTGTCTTCACATCGTCAGGCATAGCTTGTGGTGGTTGTCTCCAATCACCCAAAGGAATGTTTCTAGGAAGTTCGTCTAACAGTTCTCTTAGTTTAGAATCTGTCATATGGACTTTACCATATCTATGTGTATACTCGTCACACAATGCAACAAACATATCATACATGTATTGATACTGAATTGCAGATTCACGAACCCATTGTGCTGACGGGTGATTGATATGAGAAGCTTTGTATAAGACTCCTTCCATATTTGAGTTAGGGTGTTTCCACCTTCTGATTCTTCGACCACCTAATGTCTGACTTATGTATTCACTACCGTCCAACATTCTGTGAGCAGTAGATAACATTTGTGCATACTCGATAATCATTTTGCATACATGTTTGTCACAATGCAACTTTGCAGATTTCACTGGGTCTTTATGTAAGTAAAAAATATTCATATTACCATTTGTCCGTATTCACTCCACGGGTATTAAAGGTTCCCTTGGTTCTTGATTCTCTATAATCAAAAGGAACTGACACTGCATATGGGTCTCTCATTCCTTTACCTACCCACACAAACTTATCATAAACAGTCGAAGGATTTACATGGTCGAAGTAATGTTCTACACATGTATTCTCTTTGTCTGCATACTCCTCGACTTCTTCGTAAGTCCCATAGACTAATTGTCCGTCTTGTAGTTTTGCAAGTTCAACCATTTCTTCTATCTTGTGCTTGTTCTTTTTTCTTTTTTTCCAGTTCTTTATTTACTGGTTTTTGTTGAGCTTGTGGTTGTGCCATTCTCTTTCTCCTTTAACCAATCTCTATATGGGATTGGTGTATCTGTTGTTTTAATATACTCTTGATAGAGTTCCTTGTTCTCTTTTGATTTTGTCATAGTGTTGACCCAACCAGTAGACGACTCTTGCCATTGTTTTGTATTCTGATATAAGTCTTCCCAATCATGAGGTGTGCCTGCATTAAGTTTCGTAGGATTCTTTGCTCTTTCGAAAGCTTGTCCTTGCAAAGTCTTTGGTGTCTTATCTTCCTTCATGTATTAAGACCGATAAAAACCATGACCACACCCATTGCACCTAACATTAAAAATTGTATGACAGCCATAACAGTTATCTGTTTCATGGGGTGCAACTTATCTATAGAACCTAATTGTTCTGATTGTGCTTGTTTAATTTTTTTATATTCACTCATTTATAAAATATATGATTGTTTATGTATACGGTTTCGTTCAAATGTTTTGCCCAATAGGGTAATATGTAATCTGCATGATACCACATTGCACCTTCTGTTATATCTATTTGTTCTTCTTTAATAAAAGACTGTGCAATCTGTAAGCATACTTCCCATGTCTTACTGTCTTTAGGTTCGTCTGACTTACCGTCACAGAACCAACTGAACTGACACATACCTAACTTAGGGATAACATTACCAGTCCAAGAAGTTCTCCATTCTTTTGTTTCATATATCACATCACAATAAGTATCAGGGAACTGCCAAGACTCCATTCGATTTTTCACTACATGGGCAACAGCAAGTTTGCCTGCCAGTGGCTGATTCCCAGCTTCGAAGTAAATGTTTTTTGCAAGACAATATGCGTCATTGTTCGGGTCACTTGCATATACTTTAGGTGAGAAAACACCCATTGTAAATCCTAGGGTGAGACCTATTACAAACCAAATTATTGTTGTTCTAAAATCTTGAAACATACTTACAACCTCCAAAGTAATGTTTGTTTACAAAGTCTGTATCCCACTTTGTAGATAGTTTATTTAAAAAACTAGAACGGTCAAAAAGATAATTTAGATATTCACTTATTGATATCTGAATATTGACTGGTTCTCGTTTCTCCAGTGTTAAAAAATTTGCAACTAGAAAACTACCCAAGAATACTAAATCAACCCATAGAAATAGTAAGGGTATTCCAAAAACTGCAAATGCAAATAATATAAAAAATTCCATTATGTTATGCCTCCAAACATTAATCCACTTTTGAATGCAATTAGTATTTGCATTGTGGGTGGAAAGAAATAAAAATATGTTAAGACTCCTAAGATTATTATTAAGATTGCAACTGCAAGCTTCACAGTAAACTTAAGAACACTAGGAAAAACTTTTATCCCAATGTATATAATAGTCAAGAGACCAATTAGTTCTAACATATTATTCCCAAGGTAAAGGTATTTTTTTACCTCGTTTTTCTTCTTCAACTATATGACTACTCATATAACAAAACCATGCACCAACGATACACAGAACGATTCCAATAAACTCAATCATTCTAGTATCCGCTAGTCCAATGTGCATATTCATCGGGACAATTCTTTTCCCCACAAATACAATAACCCTCTTTCGGTTCTTCACTTGGGTCGGGTGCAAACTCACTAGGGTGTTTTACCCCATAAGTTTCTAAGTTGTAAACTTCCTCGGGTGATAGTTTACCACCCGAAGTCTCTGATAAAATTTTATAATGATTCATAATTACCTCAAATAATCAGGGCCATATATTCTCATTGTGTTTGGATTAATGTCATATCCTTCAAAGAGATTACCCCTTGGTGCATTCAAAGCAGGTGTTTGCCAACCAGCACATTTAAGAACATCACCTTCTTTGAAAGTGATACCAGTTGCACCTTTTTGAAATTCTTTCTTGTTAATAAATCCCCATGCAGATTTCATGGAACCATTCTCTTCCGAGTAAATACGAATGTATTTTTGACCTACGGAATAGTTGTGAGTTGTCACACCACGGGAATGTTCCCACCTAGTGTTCATAGCTTTAGTCAAGTCCTCACAAAGTTTCTCAACTAACTCTTTTAATTCTTTATTCATACAGTCTCCTTTATTACTCTTACAGTATACCAAAAAGCTGGGGTCAATGTCAAGGCAAAAAAGGGAGGGTGGGTCGCACACATCAATCGTGTAAATGCTTGTGGATTTTGTGATACTTGACCCATTGTCCCGTCCCCGAGTCTTTCGACCCTAAACTATGCAACCTCGCTATATACAGGTTCTATTGAGTTATCAAGGATTGCTTTTGCAATATCCTCTGACTCAAAACAGAACCCACCAACATTCCAAGAACATTCTTCTACAGGAATACAACCGTATTTCCAACTGTATATTGAAATGTCTTCGTAAGTGTAATCGTCTGAATCGTATGGGTCTTCAACCTTTACAGTCAAATTCCATTCACAGCTCACCTTTGCATAAGGGTCTGCGTCAGTGTAAGAAGGTTTCCCTAGAACAGAAACCAGTTTGTCGTATGTGGTGTTCACATATCCTTTGAGAGAAGAACCAGTCTTCCCAATCTCGTTTACTTCATACTCATATATTTTCATATTAATCTCCAATCTATACAAGTATTATAACATTAATTGGGCCTCATAGTCAAGGCCATATTTGTCCAAATAAAACTGAACAGCTTTTCTTTCTAATTTGGTAAGGTCATCTGCACCTTGAAATCTAGACCATGTAGTTCCAGTCGTGACCATTTTATTTCCAGCAGTCACAGCTGCATTCCACATTTCATCATTCTTTGGGAATAATTCATTCCTCTCACATAATGTGATAAGGTTCCGTCCCATACGGACTATCTTATCTTCATATCTATCGTATATAGAATCCATAACAAATCTCCATTTAGTTTGTATTGGATACAGTATACTAAAAAGCCTAAGGCATTGTAAAGGGGTTTTTGAATTATAATCCTGCTTTTATTTTATCTAATTCGAGGATTTTCTTGTTTATGATATCGACACGGTTAGGCCAATAGATATATTCCTTATCAGAATCTTTTGCAAGGTTCTCAAGTAAAGGTCTGATAAAGTCGTCTAGTTTTTCAATAACTGCTTTTGCTTCGTTTGTTGAACTTGATATTGATACATCAACTTTCTTAAGTTCGTCTCCGTCTAAAGCAGTAAATCCAAAATCGTTGTATTCTATTTCTGAACTCATACTATTATTTATACTTTTCTGCAAGTTCAAATGCTTCTTTTAGTGTCTGTTTATCATTCTGAACTTCTCTATAGTTTGCATGTGCAGACACAGTCATGTCTGTAATTTCTATCTTTGGGTTTGCAATTAACCACGAAATTAATTCTGCAACTTCATTATGTGATAGACTTGGTAAGTCGTCATCGTTCATGAGACCTAGATTCAAAGTTGTCATTCTATATTTTCTATCAGAATTATAAGTTAGATTATTTGCAAGGTGATTGAGTGCAGCTTTCTCAGCTGCATAAACATGACCTTTGGATATGTTTGGTTGAGCTGCTCGGGAACTAAAATTAATTAGATATTTACTTCTATCGTCTTTCCATGCTTGGTGTGTAATCTCTAGTATCCTAGTTTGGTCAAAACCTTGGTGTGCAAAGTTAATTAGAATATCTACATGATTAGAATTATCATAATCAAATCCCCACCAGTTAGTTTCATTCATTGTAATGTCTTCGACTCTCGGAGTAGATACATCATGTTCTTTTAGTTTATCTTTAATTACTTTTGCAAGACCACTACTTCCTGTTATTGCTACCTTCATAATATTCCCTCACTATATCGAAAGACGGTTTCCCAAATAACGAACCGTCTACACTACATTTATTACATGGAGATAAACTTCTATCTCCCTTCATTAATTTTTTACGAATCTTTGTCATAGGTTTACTGAACCAAACTTCATGTAAAGACATTGTCAAAAGATTACCCACAACATGTTCTCTTCCCCAATCATTAGAACAAAATAAAACATCACCATTCCAATCAACAAACATTTTATAGAAAGGATAATGACAAGGTTTACCCTGTAATGATTTTATATCACCTTCTTCTATACCAACCCAGTCTATGACTCCGCTTCTATTATTAAGTATCAGACCATGTTTCTCGAAGTCACCCCAGTGCATACGATACTTAAATTGGTCTTCATGTATTCTTGCTTCTGCTAACATGTTATCGAAGTGTTCCATTTGTTCTGGCCCGTCATAAAGATTTATGTAAAGTAAATCTAATCCACCCTTAAACAATTTAGTAATGTAATCTGTAGTTAGTTTGTCACCATTTGTATTACATTCTAGAGTTGCATTTGGAAGATTAAAATGAAACTCTTTAACTATCTCTATAAAGTTTGGATTGAGTAAGTTCTCTCCGAATCCACTAAAAGATATTTTTCCACTATATTGATTTTCTCCTAACTCTTCCGCGATGGTTTGAGCACCCTTAACTGTAAGATGGAGATTCCTGTTGGGAAATATTGCTGGGTCATGTCTTGGACAAAAGACACATGTCCTGTTGCACAACTCAGTAGTATTAATTTCAACTGTAAGAATTGAGTCAAGGGGGCGGGTAAGTTCATGTTTCTTTTTATTCCAATGTAATTTTTCTTGTTCCTTTCTATGTTCTAGGAAATCAAATTGGTCGACAGCACTGATAGGAATATTCCTAGACATGTTCAACCATGAGATGTCTCTCTATGTCTCCTTGTTCTCCAACATAATTATATTTAATTTTATCACCTATATTAAATGGTGACCTGTCATTGTGGATTAGGGTATATACATTATCCATATCGTTATCAATAATAGTAGACCTAGGGTCTCCACCCATTACTGAAAAAAATGTTTCATATGCAGTAGACTCTTCTGTTTCAAATCGTGAAAAGAAAAGTTTACTGTCTTTATAGACTACAAAGATTTTATCGTCCCAGCGGAAACCAATCTTATTGGTATAGTCCCACGGAATATTAAACCGTTGTAAGTCAGTTCGGTTTTTGTGAAGTTCTACTGAATCGTATAACTTAGATTGGTTTGAAACTTTATGTGGATAGACTTCACCATTAATTGAAGTATCCACCGTCTCTGACATTGGAGTCAGTTTCTTCAGCATTCTCGTCCTCTGTTGATGCAGAAACAAAATCACCACTGTCTTGTAAATCTTTAATAAAGGATTCAGTTTGATTTACGAATGAATCAATCATATCAGCTTTAGTGTCTTTGATATTAACACTAAATCCTAATCCTTTTGCTTCAGCTTTGATTTTTGTTTTTGTAAAACTTTCTAATTCAGTTCTAGTTGGAATAGTCACTTCGTCATATTCTTCTGTCTCTTCGACTTCTGCAATATTATCTTCTTCGACCATTCTAACCTTTGGTGTTTGAATTGGTTCTAGTTCGTCTTGCATTGTTTCAGACACACTCTTACTCTTTAGGTTAGGTGCATTACCACCACCTAGTATAGGTTGTGTTGTATGTGACTGAGGAATTGTTGCACCGTCTTTTGCAACTTTAGTTTGTGCTTGTGGCTCAGGTTGGAATGGAACATTCTCATTTGCCTTTGCAACTTCTTCTACAGTTGAATCAAAGTCTTCTGTTCCTTTTGCATTTTCAGGAACTTCTAGTTCGACTGTTTGTTGTGCTTCTTCCCATTCTTTAAAAGATTTTTTAGTTGCCTCAACCTTTGCGTCAAACTTATCTTGGTCTGTAGGTTCGGGATTCAATGCTCTTGCAGTTTCGAATGCACGACTTACTTTACTTTTTGTATCGTCTGCATATCTGTCTTGAATGATATTGTTAACCTCTGCAAGTTCTTCGGGTGTTAGGTTCTCTTGAGGTTGACCTTCTTGTAAACCTACAACTCCGTCTTGGTTCAAGTCTAAACTAATACCATGAGACTTTAAGACAGCTTCCATTTGTGCAAGTCTATCTTCTACAGACTTCCTTCTCTGTCTTTCAGCGTCTCTACTTTCGATAAGGTTTTGTTCTTTATCTGCAAGTTCTTTTTGTTTTGCAAGGACATGCTCTTCTTGTAGTTGAGTCATTCTCCTTTGTGCATTCTGAACCTGTGTCTGATAATCAGAAAGACCTTCTACAAGTTCATTTCTAATAGTGACATAGGCGTCTAGGTCTTCAGCCTTAGTCGGACTTTCTAAAGATAGTTTTACTAGGTTCTGAATAAACAGAGCAGTGTTCGGTGATATCGACACTTTGTAATTAGAGAGTCTTTCTTGTAATCTCTCTAACTCTGTTTTCTCGGGTGGAGTAGCACTCAGTTGTGCAAATTCACTTTTATTTTCTTCTGCCATATTTAAGCTCCATGGAGTCCAACTCGACTAGAAAGTTTACACACTGGAAAGTTAATGTTCCCTTTCCTATTTTTATGTATAGTCTCTGTGGACATATAATATTTAGTTAAAAGTTATGTCGGGGAAGGCTTTTTCTGCAACACTTTTTGTCACATTAGGGAAAGGCCAAACACCGTCTTTTATCAATTCCATTAGTTCAGCTTCCTTTTGTGGAATGCCTTCTAACAATTCTATCCACATAGTTTCTCTACGAGTTTGTGGAACCTGTTCTGTCACAAAGTATTTAAACAATTTATGTTCAAACCTTAATGAAGTTTCTGTAAGGTCAGACGCTGGTGCCTCATTCTTATTATAAGGTGTTTCACCCTCAGGCAATGTTGAATTGATATTACTATCAAATGCCCAACGAAGGATTGGTAATACTGCACCGTTCCTATCATTGAATACTCTCAATCCATTTGCAGCTTGTTCTGCGTCTTCACTTGCAACAATATTTGCTTGACATAATATTTCATATGTGTCAGCATCGTTTGTAAGAGTTGTTCTTTCACTGACCAACTCTAGTTTTGGTTTATTAGGAGAACCTTTAGGTCTTCCTCTTCCTCTCTTTGTCATAATGCAAAATCCTCTACATGATTTAATAACTCATTTAATCTATGAGTTCTTAAGTAATCAAATACTTTACCTCTAACTGGTGCAGTATTAGAATACTCTGTTAAAATGCTATCACTTACCGATTGTGGTATGAAATCAAAATCTATTAAGGTTTGATTTCTTAGATAGTTCCTATAGTATTTATCGTCAGCTTGAATCGTAATTCTCATATACTTATCAAGTATAGGTTTTCTCAAAGGTGTTTGTCTTATACCTTCGTCCAAACAATTATCATTAGATAAAATGTTTGGTATACCGTCTGACTTATCCCCCTTCAAGATATGTTCTTTTAAAAACTCTTGAGGGTCTTCGGGATATACAAACTTATTTAGGTTAGGTGACCATTGTTTTACATTCTCGTATCTTTGTAGTTGTTGAAAGTCTTTATCACCACTTACAATCAATGTAGGTTTACCTGTATCTAAAATGTATGCATGTTGTGTTAGTATTGCAATGATATCATCTGCTTCACAATTCTCAACATACATGTATCGATAAGGAAAGTTTTCTTTGATTTCCATTTTTACTTTATGTAAAGTATCAAAGATTAAACCCCAATCCTTATCGTCTTTCTCCCTTGCTTTCTTTCTGTTAGCTTTATATAGGGGAAAGTAATTTCTTCTCCATGGATTAGAAGCGTCAGTGCATAACACTATCTCTCCGTATTCTTCGGAATATCTTTTCTGATAATTCCTTACTGAGTTCAGAATCATGTGTCTTAACATGTCTTCTGATATCTCTCCATCGGTCACTTTCAACTGTGCCATCAAACCAGCAATTATGGTTTGAGTAAAATCTATTAATATCATTTAATCACTTTTATCAATAATGTATTCTTTGTAGGTAAATCGTTTCCTTCCTTTTCTTTAGAACGAGGTATCTCGTCCATAAACTTTGAAGCAATAATATTACCACCTTCTATTAGTCTATCAAGCAAAGTCAAATCTGTCAAGGTCTTTTCTACGCATTTATCATATCCAGTGATACGAGAACCTCTTGCAGATAAATGACCTTCGAACTGAGTGAGTTTCTTACTTGATATGTTATAGGTAAACAACATTCTTGCTCTAGGTATTTCTGTTGGGTCAATAGACTTATACTTTTCCCACTCGGATAGGTATGATATCTTCTTGACAATTTGGGCTGGTGTTTTGATTCTTGGTCTACGAACTGGTTTGTATTCGTCAATATACTTTTCTATATCTGACTCCCAAGATTCTAACTTGTTAATAATATATTTCTTTTGTCTTGCAGTTAGGAAGTTATAAGCTTCTTCTAATTGTTCACAACCTTCTGCATTAATTAATTCATATGCAGTTTCGTTAGTAAATCCTTTCATGTATGCAACTACACGACCACTGTAATCTAATTGACGAAGATACTTATACATGGAGAAAGAAGATTTCTTTTTATCCATGAGACTATCTATTTGAAGCTCAACAGGGTCTAAGGCTTCTACTGCCTTATTCTTCATTCTCTCCTGTATACTAATCGTCTGCTTCGTCATGTTTATTAGTCAATAAGAACTTCCTACTGGGATTAATCATTAGGTTAGCTCTGTTCATAAAATCTCTGTTTGCCAAAAATGGTATCTTACCTCTTTGGTCTAAACTTACTTCTTGCTCATATATAGTATTTAAGAAGTTTAATTCACACTTGACTATTGGTCTTTCTTCTGCTGGTTTTAATAATTTCATTATTCTTACCAGTGGTTTCTTAAAGGTCTTACCATTTCTTTCATAGTGAACAACCTTACCCTTGACCTCTATAGAGTCCGCGTGTAAGGCACAAGCGTTTGCACTGTTCCCAGTGTCCAACTTTGCTGTCATCGTCTCACCATCGACTTCTATGGACTCTAGAACGCCACATTCAGTTGCCTTCTTTCTCCATATTTCTCTGTCGAAGTAATCCTCGATTATTTTTTCACATACTTCTTCACCTATTGCTTCAGATATTCCCTGTGTGCCTGGCGAATGGTTTACCTCTAGAATGTATGGGTCTCCTTTATCTCTGTTCTTTGCTGGTATAAAGTCGACACCTACCCATTGACCGTTGACAGCTTTTGCAGCTCTCAAACATGTTTCTTTTTCTATCTCGGTTAATTTAATCTCTTCGGCGTCTGCACCTTGAGATATATTGGAACGGAAATCGTCAATGATTTTAGTCCTCTTCATTGCTCCAATAATTTCCTTGTTGTTAATCATGACACGGACATCATATTCCATGTCGATATATTCTTGTAGTAATATATCACATGTTGGGTCAATCTTATAGACAAGACTAACCGTAGACTGTAGAGACCTTTCAGTTTCTACAAGTAAAACTCCGACTCCCTTTGCACCTTGTAGAGTTTTGAGAACCATAGGGAAATCATTTTCTAATCTCTCTGCAGCCATATCTACTGTCTCGGGGTCTTCGTTTGGAATCAATACTGTTCGAGGTTGGTTCATACCAATCTCTTGTAATCTTAAATATGTTCTAAACTTATCTGCACATACTTCGATACATTCCCTTGAGTTTACAACTGGGAATCCGTATCGTTCTATTTGTGAAATTAAATCTAGGTATGAATCTTTTGCAGTGACAGCTCCACGAACCATAACAATAGTATCACCGTCCATTTCAAAACCTTTCTCATCGTCTTGGTTATGAATTGTAATGACACCGTTGTCGTCTCGTTCTAGATATGCACCATTTACTTTTACTGAATAAACTTTACACCCAGCTTCTTTTGCAAGGTTGTAGAGTTTACTTGAAGTTGAGGAAGGTTTCTTTACAACTGGTTTGTCTGAATTCTTCTTTGCCTTCTTAACCATGCGTCTTTCAGCTATCACCACTAGGCGATAGGGTTTCTTGTTATCTACTTCCTCACGGATAACTTCTGAAAACGAACGCATTCTTTTATCCCTCATTTACTCTCGGGTTAATATTCCCAGCAACCGATACTCTTTCTTTACCTTCTTCATAATGTGGAAAGACAAAGTGTCTTAACCATGAAGGAAAGATTATCAAGTCACCGACTTCTGGCCAATGATAATATTTTGACCAACTCAAGAAGTGGTCTTCACCATAGTGTAATTCTAATAAACCAGCTAGTTCTTTATCACCAGCCTTATCGAATTTATTATTTAGTGTCTCCGCCCTTGTTAATTCATTCTTTGTATACAAAACAAATGATAACATACCACTATGAGAATGCATAGGGTTGACTTCCATTTCTTTTTGTATGTTGACCCATAGTCCATTTAGTTGGATTGCATAAGGTTCCATACCAGCGTCATGACCATAAGTTTGTGCATGTCGAAGTATATGATTCTTACAAGCGTCTGATACTAAATCTTCTATATCATATTGTTCAAAGATACGACCAGCAAGATTACCAGCATTATCTCTTTCTTCTTTTCCTTTGACTGTCTCTATAACACCGTTTAGTTCTTCAATATACTTTGGGTCTATCTTAGTCAAATGAAGAACTGGGCCAAAGGGTGAGAATGTATTTACTTGTTCTTGCATATGTCTACGAAATGTTCTGCGTCAACTAGGACAAGAGGTTTCTGTCTGTTTCTTTTTATGACCACTACTGGTTCATATCCTTTACAGTTCTGTTCTGCTTGTGCATAGGCTTCCCATACATTTACTTTTTCTTGATTCTTACATTCTACACTATAAGGAAAGATTTGTCTAGATTGTTTTCCTAGTATTATATCTTCACCTTGAGAACCCATAGGTCTTGACTCAATATCTTCTTGGTCAAGTCCTAGTGACTCAATGAGTAAGTTTGCAAACCACTGTTGTAGTTTACGACCTTTTGCTTTCGCTGAACTTGTTTTCATAATCTATCATACTTCTATTGCAAAGATTTTACTCTTGTCTATCTCCACTTGTTCTAAATCAAAATTAATTGATACTCCACACCCACAACTGGATTGTTCTTTAGGATTGATAAACTTAAATACTTCATTCAATCCTTCCTTTCTCCAGTCAAGTGTCATTCCATTTATATAAGGAACACTTATCTTATCTATAACAAATTGTAATTTACCAAAATCAATTACTATGTCTTCGGGTGATTTCTCTTTTACTGAATCAAAGATATACTCAAATCCAGCACAACCACCACCAGTAATCCCAAGACGAATATAATTAAATCCGTCTCGTTCTTTTGCTTCCATTAGTTTTACTATGGCTTCGTCTGTTAGTTCTAAAATATTTCCCACATTACTATTTATTATCTGTGGTGACTTGATTCGGAATTATCTATATCCTCGTCACCTTTTACTCTACAAAGTTGATATGGTATTTCTATATCTTGGTCTTCGGGAATGTAAAGGTGATTTATTTGTGATTGATTACAGGTATTCACAGCGTCATAGACCGACTCAACTATCGGTTCACCGTGAACATTAAATGAAGTGTTGAATAGAATAGGAACTCCAGTCTCTTCATAAAAGATTTTAATTAGGTCGTAGTAGTTCTTATTTTGGTCTCTGTTGACCGTTTGGATACGACATGTCCCGTCACTATGGACTAACGCAGGAATCTCCTTATACGCCTTCTCAGTGACTTGTAAGGCAAATGACATATATGGACTAGACTTGAGTTGTCCTAACTGAACATACTCATGTGCATATTCCTCAAGGATAGTGCAAGCAAAAGGTCTATAGTGTTCTCTCTTCTTGACTTCGTTGACAATATCTTTTGCATTATATATTCTTGGGTCAAAGAGAATAGAACGGTTTCCTAATGCACGAGGGCCCCACTCGGATTCACCTTGGAATATTGCAACGATTTGTTTCTTCTCAAGGATTAATTCCTTGACGACAAACTCGGGGTCTCTATGTATCTTTGTTATTATCATTTTCTTGTTCTATTAGTTTTGCAAGGTTGATTGCACCTCCGATTGCTGTGCCACCGTCATGTGCAACAGGGTCAACAAAGAAGTTATGTTCGGGGAACTCTGCAAGATATAATGCATTGTTAGTGCAATTCAAAGCATACCCACCACTTAATATTATATTCTTACAGTCGGGATTCCTTTCGATTGCGTCTCTTATGATACTACAACTATAATCAAAGGAATGTTGTTGCAACATATTTGCAACACTGTTCATACTTAGATAGTGTAATCCGTTTTTATATTCTTTATAATCAACATAAGAAGCTGCACCCATAACCTTACCACTTGCACGACCTAACTTATCAAATCCAAATGCATGAGACAGGTTAGAGAAGTTCATACCACAACTAGGGTGACTAGAGAAGATAATGTCTGCACCAGTCTCCTCTTCTTTCATACTCTCGTCTTCTGCAAAAGTTTTCTGAACCTGTTCAACATCAAAAGAGTTCTTATGAAAGTCTGTTAACTTTCTAAAGTTTGTAAGTCTTTGCCATTGAAGGAGTGGTATCTCATTGGGTTCCACTCTATAGATAGATTCAACTTCTTGGTAGTCGGGCCATTGGTGTTGGAATCTTTTTGCACCACCACCGTCCCAAGTGATAGCGATAGCTGACTCGGTATTGTTCCAAGGACTAAAGTAATAACCACACTCTGCATGATACAGGTGGTGTTCAAATCGATAATGGAAGTTTGTGGTTTCTAAACCTAATTGTTCTGCAACAACACTTGCAAAGTAATCGTCAACCTCTTGTCCAGTAGACGGGTCAAGACTATCTGAATCAAACTCCATACCATTTGCAAGGTTGATATGGTCTTTGTATTTCTCTAGGATAACTTTCTGTCTCTCCATAGACAACTGTGATTCTGCAATCTCGTCTCTTGCTTGTATCATTCTGTTTCGGTCTTTCAACATATACTTGTAATCGATATGCCAATCGAATATTCTACGGTCAAAAGAACAATGCACCATAAGGTCGGGAGTCTGAATATTCTTGAGGTGGATACAGGATAGGTCTGCGGAGTTGCCTTTAGGTGTCCAGTATTTTAATCTACGAAATCTTTCTTCCTCATACAGGAAGTCCACCTTCTTGGTTTCGGTATCGTATTGTGCGACTGATGTTTCGTGACTTGAATTGTATCCAATAATCTTCATACTGTAAGGGGTCTGTTATTTGTCTTCGTGTATCTTATAAGCTTTCATTAACTGTAGGTGAGTAAAGAGTTTCTTGTCTAACATATCCTCTATGATTTCACCTCGTCCATGTTTTGCACCACTCTGATAAGAGAAGTATACACATGCAACGATAAAGACTACATGAATTAAATATAGTTCTAAGTTTTCCATATAACTATTTAGACACCATAAAACTCATCGTCTTCTAAAGATACAGTCTCCTTCTTGACAAAAGGATTTCGGAAAGTCCATTCGTTTCTTAACATTGCATAGATAGAACCAAACAATGTGAACCAAATAGCTCCACTGATAAACCATTTAAACAACCAACCAAGGAGAGTCCAAGGTAATAAAAATATTTCTGCAATTGTTTCAATCATGTTAATCTGTCCTCCACTAGGGATAATATTTTACTTCGGGAATACCACAGACTACTGAATACCTCTGTTGTTTTATCTTCCCACTCTACTATATATCGTTTGTATCCAAAGATTCGTTCACTGAATACACGGACTTCTCCGTAATTTTTTTCTAATAATCTCATATGTAATTAATATTTAAGTTAACTCTCAAGTTAGAATCGGTCTGATTCACGCTTGCATGAAGGTCGTATCCGTCAAACAGATACAGGGTATTTGCAATACTTGGTGCAGTGTCCCCATTTTTAAATTGTGTATATCCGTCACAGGTATTGATACAGTATATACCGACACGGTGAGGATACATAAAGTCTTGGTGATACTCGGATTGGATTTGTTCAGTCTGTCTTGTATAACAGTTAACTTTAATTCTTATCAACTCTTTCATACTGAGTCGACTGATTATCGGGATACAGAGTGCATTGAATAGGTGTGAGTCACACTGTCCACTGTCGGATTGCCAGATAGTATTACCAAAGGAGAACCCATTATCATTCGGACTGGACAACCCGTCTCGGTAAAAGTAAGGCATATCCATAGAGTCCGAGCCCATCAGTATAGACTCGACACGGTCAAAAATTTCATTCGGTAAAAAATTATCTATCCGTTCAAGCATAATATAGTGCAAGGTTCCTAATTAAAAATAATAATCCGACTGCATTTAATATAATTAATGCACGGTCTTTCCATAATATACTGACTATTAACCATAAGAATATACCTATAATAGAACCCACTAGGTCATACCAAACGAGTTCGGATACACCCCTGATGGACATAGCTGCTAATATAAAGACACTTGCAACCCATTTAATATACCAATCAGTAGTATACTTAGGAGTAGCACTCTTAAATATTCGTTTACTTTTCTCTAGTTCTTCTAAACTAAACTTTGGGAAGTCCGTCATATAAATGCACATACAAAGATAAGAACATATAAACCCCATATCATTCTCTCAAGACGATTGAAGTTCTTGTCTCTCTCTATAAATCTCTCCATTACTTTATCAAATTCTTTATTCATTGAGTCTATTATACCACAAGTTTGAGTGAAGGGAAAGTGGGTATTTCGAATAAATCATTATATTCAGGGTCTAAATCCTCTTCGTAGACCATGCGTAGAACCAACCTTCCGTCTATATTATGTATGGTGAACAGAGTATCCTCTCCACAATCCAGTAGTTCCATGACGGAATCGGGGTCTATTTCCTCGTCAAAGAGAAAAGAATCACCTTCTATATCAAAATTATAACCAACATACTTCATAGCTTTTTACCTTAGCAAGTTAAATTTACCCAAAAAAAATTTTAGGATACCGTTTAAATTCTCTTCGAAGAGCTTCACAGGGGGGCGTTGAGGCGGAATGAATTTTTCATAGGAGTCCCATACGACTGTTCTGTCAAGCTATTCTGTGGTGTTCTTATATTATATCATAGAAGCCTGCCTGTTGTCAAGGCCGAGCGCTATTATAACATATCTGACAGCCAATGTCAAGGCCCAAATAAGCCCGTAGTAGCAGGGCTTTCAGAGGTGGCGGTCAGTGATTCTGTCGGCGAGGCGTGGCGATACATAGTGTTTCTCACTCAATTTTAAATTAAAGTTGGGTGTCTCTCTCATACACCCACGACCTTCTCGGTAGATAACCCTAGGAACTTAACTCAAAGCAATCCACGATACAACTTCCTAGTCAACTCTCGCACATTATACTACTATTATAACACTAATGGAAGACTTTTTCAACCCCATTTATGACAATATAATTAATATTTAGCTTACCTATGATTTCGATACCTAGTCGCTGGTATACTGAGTCACACATAAGCGCCCATGATTCATTAATATACTCGCCGTTATCCATAGCGAGTTGCATTTCTTTACTATTAAGGGGTATAATAACATCTTCCCATATAGGAGAACCAACCTCGGAACATATCAGTCCGTTTATTAAGTCGTTTCTGTCAAAATATTCTTTCA
>VMHT01067749.1_pt1 | contig 17734 bp, 20 predicted proteins | sample 4693611 | NCBI WGS metagenome assembly VMHT01 (sample SAMN12280063, study PRJNA550983) | marine metagenome | isolation source: seawater sampled from same location over 5 years 0.02-0.2 micron viral filtrate | place: USA: collected off the coast of southern California halfway between the port... ...
TTCTGATTTCGCCTTGCAGCCTGATGATCTGTTGCCAAGCGTTCATCCCATAATGCCCGATCACGAAATTGCGTAATTCATTTTCCATCTGTTGCGCTTTTTTTAACGCAGCAAAACTTTCCAACGCTTCTTCCTCAACAGAACCGAAGCGGCGCGATTTAGCTATGCCGTGTGATGTTTTGATGTTTTGGATAGCACCCATCCAGCGGCCAAGATCTCCAGACATACTTTCGATCTGTTTACCGGCTGCAATGCCTTTTTTTAGCAGATTAAAACTGGTCGTGGCGGCTGCTAATAATGTGACGGGATCCATTTGGCCACCTCGATGTCATAGTTACTCCCGTACTAAATAAATCACCCAGATCAGCATAAACGTCTGGATCAGATCGATCATAGGTATCTGTATCATTTACGTTGCCTCATTCGCCATAAACGCCAAAACACTAGCACCATCGCACCAAAAGCTGCGGCCATACCAAACCAGCTTTCAAGCGCATCCACCCACATTGGCGCAGACAAGCCGGTCGCTATTGTAACAACATCAATTTGGGTGTCGTTATCCATTATGCTGTCTCCAATGCAATCAGACGTGTCTCAATGTCAGCCAGCCGCTGTTCAGTAGCCGCACCCACAAACGCCAGCAACTCAGGGTATCGGATGCCCTTGCGGTTCTTGGCAATAGCACCTTCAGCATCTGCCTCAACCTCATTGCCATCTGCGTCAACATACCAGTCACTGCTGATGAAAAACGCATAGTCGCCAGCATCCAGCCCAGCGTTAGTCATAGCTGCTTCAACATCCTGTGCGATAACGCCTGTGTGTGTTCTTGCGGCATCGCCTTTAGCTGCTACCTTGTCTTTCCATTTGAAAGTCTTGAACAGCTTGCTAATGGCTTTAGCGGCTGTGATTTCAGCGTCAGTCAGTGAGGCTATCTGTTGCTTTTCGTTCTCGTCAGATGTTTGGATTGTGCCGTTGGTGGCAAAGATGTCATCCCAGCGGACACCCGCATCCCCTATATCGTGACGATTGTCTCGATAACTCCCATCTGTGTTACAGGCAAGCAACCGCATTGATGTCCCAGAGGAACCTATACGAATACCACCCTGCCCATCGTTTGTGAAATAGGGATTCGTACTAGCAACCCCAATATTCCCCACAGTGGAGCCGTCTTTGCGGAACGTAAGGATAGAACCATCCGTACTTTTTCTATTTAGAAACATTACGCCTGATGATTGGTCGCTGCACGCAAATATCTCACCATTCGGGCTGTGCGATGAGCCGACTGTGCTTGTTGTATTAATGTTGTTAAAAATAGAACCACTATGCCCCACTAGCAGATTGCCACTAGCGTCCACACGGCAACGCTCTGTGTCGGCAGTCTTGACGGCTACAACGTCATTTGTGGTCAGGTCAATACCGCTGTCGTTATCGCCGCCGCTGTTAACTATGTTGTCGACTTTTATCACGCTGGTCATTATGCCCACTCCTCGCTAGGCGCATCAGGCCAAGTCGGGTTGTCTGGATTAGTCTGCCGGATAGTGCGGATGCTGGCACGATAAGTGGCAAACGCCGCAACGCAGTCTGCTGTTAGGCCGCTGTCTGGTAACTGTGTCCAGTCTGATGCTTTCAAGATATTGTCGGCTGTAAACACAATATCGCTATCAGGTGCTATGCTTATGTTTTTGTAATTTGCCATCATCTTACCCCACGAACATCATCGAAAAGTTACTACGAGCATCGTCTGCGTGAGGTATCGCGTATCGATCATCGTAACCAGCGTATATTATGTCACCAGCGTCTAACTGATAGAAGAACGTGGTGCCTACGCTGTAATTTGAGTAATCGTTTGCTGCAAAATGGCGCATTAAATGAGTGTACGTTGAACCATCATAGTGATACATAAATGCACATTTGTAGTTTAAAGCACCTGCTGTTTGTGAGTTAGTAACCCAAGTGATTTGATAGATACCACCAAATCCAATAGGCACTTGCGCATATCCACCTGCGTTTAGCAGACTGCCCACGTCGATGTCTGTGGTTGTCCAAGTGGTTATATAGTCAAAGTTTGGATCTGCCGCAGTCAATGATGTGCTATTCGCCCTGCCTCTCACCGAAAAGATTGGGCGTTGAGGGTGCTTGACAAGGCCATTGCTATCAATCGTCATAGCTGACGTGCCGTTAGTGTGTTGCAGTTCCTGTACGCCGATGATGCTTGCCATTGTTTTATCCTACCAAAAATCCGCTAAATTCTGTGCCATCACCCCTAAGAGTGACAGATGTATCTGATATTGTTCTAACCCTTATCAGGATTTCATCATCTGCCGTTAGATTAAACAACCCAGAATATCTTGTTGAAGCATAGTTACCGCCTTGCGGGTCGTTTATTTCCCCTGCACGAGTATCTGTTCCATTTATATTGACATAAATATAAACACCAGTAGACGCTTCAGCACTCTGAATTACAACTTGTGAATCAATTTGATATAAACCAGAAATCGGGGCTACAAACTTATTGCTTGCTAAAACAAAGTTGTTTCCAATATCAAAATCAACAGAACCATATGTGTTGAAATCTAATGTTGTGATTGAAGATATATTTATTGTGGAGGTGTCTGCATCAAATTTTACCCTAAACGCTGGCCTAGCTGGTGTCAGTATCCGCCCACTGCTATCAATGTTGATAGCCGCAACAGCGCCGCCGCTGTGTCTGATTTCATTAACATAAATTTTGCTCATATCAAACCACCGTAAAAGTGCCATTTATTGTCAACGTGGCGTTGATTATCAACGCGCCGAAAGCCCCGGAATTTGTGTTGACAGGTATGGTCACATCTGTGTCAAGCTGTTCTTCGTGAACCCGTATAATATCGCCAAGCCCGTTCGTGGTATCGCCAGACGCGCCATTTTCCCCAAGAAAATATGAAGCACCGCCACCGGCAAGCGGTTCGGCTGTGTCTCCCACTTGATCAAACGTAAACAGTGAAATCCACGCATCATCATCAGCGTTCCGCATCTTTAGCAAATTGTTTGCTGTGTCATACCACAACTGATATGCGTATGTGCTTGTCGGCGCGGTTGCACCGGCATTTGTGCTTACAATAGCCGCCAGCGCATTATTTATATCTGTGCGCGTGTTCGGGAACGTCTGATTGTCTATTACATAATCGTGTTGTGCCATTTAGAACCCCGTTGCAACGTAATCAAACAGCCGGTCAACACCTGTGTCACTGCTATCATAGAAATTGATCGTGAAGCCGGTTGCTGATTTACTTGTTATACCATAATAGTCGCCGCTTTGCATATCCCCGACCGATATAGACACCGCCAGCAGCGTTTTAAACGGTGTTGTGAACGTGATTGCTTTTGCACCGGTGCCAGACTGAATGTCGTTGTCGCTTTCGGTGCGGGTCGGCAACTGCACAGATGCTTCTAATTCTTCAATGGCTGGCGTTTCATCGCTTTCAGTTGTCGATAATTCAGCCTTAAACCGCAAAGCGCGTGCAGTGTAACTGCCGACAATAAATGGCCGGTATGCCGTCCAAGTTGGCGTGCCAGCCGGATCATCTGTGGTTGTGCTAACAAAGAGGTCAACATCTGTCGCGCCGCTGGTTGGGGTGCCGCCGTGTTGCGATAACTGTGTGGTTTTGACGTTTGCATTGACTGTGCCGGTATATGTCGCGGTCAAATCGATGTAATTAGCAAAATCATATGTGCCAGACGATGCAACAAAACCGCCGCCGCCATCGAATAGGCCAATAGCGTCATCAAAATTGCCGGTTGCACTATCGAACAAAATGCTAGTGTCTAGCTGTAACTTATCATCTATCACGACCACATCTGTTTTTGTGCCAGCAAATGCGGTTTGTTCGACTACCTCATCAACAAAGTTAAAACCAGCTATGGCATCCACAAGCGCGACACTGCTTGCCGGATTGTCTGATGTTTGACCAAATTTGTTGACCGCTTTTATGAAATATGTGCCGGTCATTGCTGGCACTGTTGCGCTGTTCGCCGGTCTTGAAACCTTTTTGATTACGGCGCGGGTGTCATTATATGACGCGCCTGTTGTTAGGGGTGAATGTCTAATCACATAATGCGATAAATCGTCATCTGTTAATGGCGTCCATAACAAATCTGCAAGCTGACCATTTATGTTGACACTGAAATTTGTGACATCTGATGGCGGTGTTGTTTTGCCGGTTGCTAAATGACTGACCGCTGTAAAATCGCTATAGGCCAAGGTGCTAACAGCTCTTACCTGTATTTCGTAAAGCGTACCAGCAACGGCATTGACTAATTGAAAAATGCCATTTGTTGATGTGCCAAGCGTTATGAAATCTGTGTCACCAGACACCCGATATTGCCCCTCAAAATATTGCACTTGTGGGTTATCTTCGGGATCGGTAGCTGTGACGGTAATGATGCTGACGGGTTGCTGATTGACAATTACAAACCCTTCGTCTGTTGCCACATCAGGCGGGTCAATATCAAACGGGTCTGGCAAGATTGTGTCATCAGTTGTGAAATCTGTTTCTTCAGCATTCCAATCAAACACTGCGCTGTTTAGTTCACGCAATGTCAGATCAACGCCAATAACCGGCTGATCATTTGCACCCGTATCGACCGCCAGTGACCATTCTGCTACCTCAAACACCTTGCTACTAAAACCCATACGTTCATTTGTGACCATTACAGTGTCACCGACTTGCAAGCTGAATGCTCTTATCGTGCAAGGCATCGACATTGTGATCTGTTGCCGGTTGCGGAAAAGCGCAATTTTTGCCAAGCGTTGCGCCATTGCGCTGTTTGTGGTGTATGGCAGATCATAATCTAGAAACACTTGATCGCCGCCATCTTCGGCAACAAATGTGCTTGACACATATGCTGGGTAATCCGATGGCACATATTTTGTTTGAACCGGCGCGAAAACGCCTTTGACACCATTAAAATTGTCGCGGCGGCTGCGCTTTGTCTGCACCGATATAGCACCGCGCAGATCGTCTTCAGTCAGCGTCATTGTCGGCGTGATATATTTTGCAACCTTCAAATGAAACTTGCCGTTTGAGAAATATACGATGCCGCCACAGCTAGTCAAAAGCTGTTCCAATACCTGTTTTGGGCTTTGGTTTGTGTTAAAGCTGCCGTGTACCTCATAACGGTTTTGCGTGCTGCCGCCAGATAGCGTTATCTGTTCATCACAAATGTCAGCCGCAGTTTCAAAGCTGTCATCATCAATTTCTGACGCGGCTGCGCCAAATCCATATGTGCTATTGGTTAAATAATCGCGTATCGCCAAAGCGGGGTTTGCTGACCAAGCTGTTGTTGCGGTGCGCGGATCATATAGCTTTTTGCCTTTAACAAGCGCGGTGATGTTTGGCGCACCATTAGGAAACGCAGACGCATCAAACTTGAACCGCATATATATATTAGCAATGCCTTGCAGTCTGTGGTTGCTTGTCCACTTGCTACTGGCAGACACAAGTGCGCTATGCGCTGTTTGCGTTGTTGTACCGGTTTTTGTGTAAACGTTAACTAATCCATCATATCTATTTGGCAATGTAGTGTCGCTGCCACTAATTGTTAAAGCAGCACCGTCAAGATAAATAGTTTGAAACTCCTCGATTTCGTGTGACGCCACCATCAAAACAACGTGCAGAAACTTGTTTTTGTTTGTGCTTTCAATATGCGCCAACGTGCCACCATTTCTGATTTTGCCATAAATCACATTGCGTGGCTGTGTTGGCTGCTTGATGTTTTGCGTGCGTGTTTGACCGTTTGCTTTGAAATCACCAAGAGAATAACTTGGCAGATCTGGTTTTGGCATCAACGCTTGTGATGCAGCACCAAGCGCGGCAGTAGCAACCGCATAAACCGCAAAAGATCCAAGATAACTTGTTACACCGATTGCGGCGGCTGTACCGCCAGTGGCCAACATTAAACCAGCCGTCAACAGCGTTGTCGGGTTTGTTAGGTTGTTTACAATATTGCTGACAAAACCGCCTAAACTAAAGCCCATCTATCGACCCCATTTAAATGTTTTGTCTTGCAAGCTAGCAATCATTTCCAAGCCGCGATCACTAGGGTAATCAATTTTCTGATCTTCGCTTGTAAAACGCCTCGAACGGCTGCGATCAAGATCAATCAAACGGCTTTCGGCACTAACGCTGATTGTTGCTGTGTTCACACTATCTTCAACTGCCATAACGTCCATACGACCGCTAAAAAGCGTGTATGGCGTATCTATGACCGCGCCAGCATCATCTAAAAAACCAAAATATATCTTTAGTGGTCTGCCCTGATAACTTTCAGACAAAGCAGATGCCAAAATCGCGCTATCTAATCCAGATAGTTGCACGCTAACATTGTTCGCTTGTATTTCGCCGGTTTCTTCAACGCCGGATAAATTCAAAAATCCGGCTGATCCGATGTATGTTTCACCACCAATTGTGATATTGCCATAACCGTTCCAAATTCGCAAATCGCCGCTATCAAAATTCATTTCAACAGCAAAAAACGGCTGAACCTCACCAGCCGCTAATTCTGCCGAAAAATTCGTCCCAAGCGTTCTGGCCATTTAAAGTGCCTCAATTGCGCCAAATGATAGGCTGTAAAATCCAGCGGTATCTATATTCCAATCGTGCGTCGGCGTGGATAGTCGGAAAACGCCCTTTGCATCAGTCACCGCAACTGTTGCGTCATCCGCAGGTGACGACCGCAGATCAGGCCATATCGTCAACGTAGCTTCGCCAGATGAGTTACTATTTACATCGTCAAGCACTTTGTAAAGCTGTGCGGTGCCACCACTGCCAAGCTGGATATAATCACCGGCCAACAGATAGCCCGTAGCTGACGCAGGAAGCCCGTCTATGGACAGTTCGTTACCTGTTTGGCTTGCACCGTTTACGACCGGCGTGCCAGCCGCTGTAGCCGCACTGCCGCGTGGTGTGGCTGCATTCGGATCGCCAAGCAGAAACGTACCATATCCGCCATACTGTTTCATAAAAAACGTGATCCATTCTTCAGCGTCTGCGCGTTTCATCAATGGCAAACCAATGTCAGCTTGCCAGCGTTGACCCTGGTGCTTATAGACGGTCAGTTTGTTATTGTATGGTGACATCGTGATGCCAATAGCGTTTTGCGCTGACAATGATATTGTCGCAACATTGTGATTTGTCGGCATTGAAAGCGGGTATGTGATCGCCATAATTAACCCCCAAACGCCGCGCTAAATGACCCACCGCGCCGCTTGGCATCCAGAACCGCACCTTTTGCAGCTTGTGCGATCTGCGGCAACATATTGGTCATTTCTGCACGCACTGTCTGTTGCACGCCTGTTGAAACATTTATGCTTTGATTTATTGTAACGCCGCCGCCAATTTGGTTATTTGGAACGATGCTGCCAGACTGGTTCGGCACAAATAATTCGCGGCCACGTTCGCCGACCATATAAGGCGTGTTTTTATTGACCTGACCGCCCATTGCGCGTGGTGCAGGGTAATACACACCAGCAGTGCCAGCCCCGCCGCTGATGCCGCCAACACCACCACCAAACATACCGCCAAGCGCACCAGCAAGCACGCCGGTTATCTGCTGCTGTATGAATATCCGCATCAAATCGCTGATGATGCTTGCAGCCATAGATTTAAACGCATCTTTGACCGACATCGTGCCTTGCATAACGCCAAGCAAACTGTCCTCAAGCCGGTTAAGACCTTGCACCGCCATATTGTCTAACTGTTGCGTTGTATTGCGTGCTGCTTGTGCATATTGCTGCAAGCCGGTTTTGGATTTGTTGACAGTAAATGAAACGCCGGTTGCGCTTGCTTGCACCCGCTGGAAACCGTTTGCCATATTTTGTATCGGCTTATTTGCTTGTTGAATTGTAACGCTTGCCGCTTTGATATTGCCGTTGACATCCATCACAGCCTTGCCAGCGTTTTCCATATTAAAAACGATGCGATCAATATCTTTTTCTAACGCTTCGCCAAATGTAAATTTGGTCATTTCGACATTTACAGTTTTGGCCAAATCAACAATGCTATTGAGAAAACCACGCAGTTTGCTTATCGCCGCGCTGATCGCTTTTAGTAAATTGACGATGATAAATTCAGACACTTTGGCCAATACAGGCAAAAATGTTGCGGTGATTTGATTGCCGATAGATTTTAAAACTTGACCTAATTTGTCAAAATTATCATTTGCGGTTTCAACTGCTGCGGCTTGGTTTTCGGTCAATTCTATTGTGACCGCATTAAACTGTTCGCGCAGTTTGTTTACCTCTGCGCTGCCGTTTTGCAATGTGTTGATCAGATTGACACCAGACCGACCAAATAGATCAAACGCAACCCGCACGCGATCAGCGGGGCTTTCGATTTCTTTCAATCTGTCAGCAACTGTATTCAGCAATTCATTTGTCGGTCGCAGATTACCGGCGGCATCAGTCACGCTAATCCCCAACGCCTCAAACGACCGCAGACCAGTGCCGATGCCGGTGCTGGCTTCAGATATAGATCGGTTGAAGCGTGTCAGACCTTTTTCAAGCTCTTCGGCTGACGCACCCGTCTGGCTGGCGGCAAATTGTAAAGATTGCAGTTCATTGACGGTCAGACCCAAACGGCTTGACGCCTTGGCCAGATCGTCTATTTGACCGGCCATAATTTTCAGACCCGCACCAACGCCCAGTGCCACCAATGCGCCTTGAACGCTCATTATAGAGCGTCTGACGCGGCCTAGTCCGGCGGCAACCTTGCCAAATGCAGCGCGGGTTTTGTCAATGGCCGATATGGTAAATCTAAGATTTTGATCGGCCATCGTCTGTCACCTTAAAATAAGCAAACCATTCATTCAATTCACTCAGCGTCAATTCTTCGATTTCGCTTTGTGTTTTGTGCAAACGATCCGCCAAGGCCATCATATTTAGCCGCAGCGGATCTTGCTTTAGTTTTTTTCCGCGTCCTCGATTGTATCAACATCGCCAAACATCTTGCCAGCAATGTCACTAATCAGCGTCACACTCTCTTTCATAAGATACATCTTATCTTCAAGTGTGAATAGACGCTTGCCATCACCATCTTCAGCTTTTGCAATAATCAGATCAATCATACCCGTGATTGTCATATTGTTTAGAAAATCTTTATGTTTTCTTTGTAGCTTGTCGATGTCTCCGGCGGTGATGGGCGCACAGTATATAATCAATGGCTGATCTTCTTCGCCCCACTCAACAACCTCGATTTGTTTACGCTGCAACGCACGCCGCGCTGCGATCTGTTCTCCCAAGCCCATTATTTACCCCTATGATACGGTCGTTTCAGTCAGACCACCGGTGCCTTGAAAGCTATATGTGGCAGTCACGATACCGTCAGACGATACACCGATTGATCGGCTGGTGACAATAGCTGAACCAGTCAGCTTATGGTCGCCAGATGTATTGCCTTCCATCTGCAAGTTCAGTGTAATGCTTGAACCGGCTGTGCAATTATTGTGCGCGGTGTCAGTATCATCGAAATAGGTTTCTACTGAACCCGAAAAATCCGTGAATGAGCTTTTGTATGACTTAGCAGTATCGCCCATTGCGGTATCTTCAATGGTGTCTGCGGTTTCATCTACTGAAAAGCTGATCACTTCAGCCATTGCGTCTGTGCCGATAAGAACGACACCCTCGTTGCCTTTAAAAGTTGCCATCGGTTTGTCTCCTTAAGCGGCAGTTTCAACGTCATTTTCAACGGTTCGATATTCGACCGTCACTGTAAACCGACCCACGGCCACCGGCTGTTCACCGTCACCCGCAAAATCAGCTTCAAACGCGGTGATCTGTGCATCTTTAGCCAGACCACCAAGCGTTATATCAGCGGCAATGGCTTCTTCCATTTGAACCGCAATAGTGTCCAGCGTGTTGTCATAATTTGACACGCCTTTGACGTATGCCTCAACAGCAACGTCCAAAACCCTGTTCACAGAACGTGGCAAGCCGATTGTATCATACTCGCTTGTCTCGCTCTTTGTGTATATGCACAACGCTGGCAGATTTGTTTCTTCCAGGGGAAATATCCGGCTGCGGAATACATTGCTGCCCGTTGTTGTCAGCCCCGTCAGCGTGGTCACGATGTCATCGCGTATCTGTTGTCTAACGTGGCTCATTGTTTCTCTAATACCAGTGTCGTCATACCAGTGCCGTCATCTTGAACGATGCGGATGGTGTAGCCAGTGGCGTCAATCGTAATCGTGTCGCCTTCAGCGGCTGTGGATACATCTGCGGTGCGGCAAACAAAGCGTGGCTGTTGTAGAGCAAACCCAACACCGCCACCAGCGTCAACCTCGACAAAATCGTTGTCAAATATGCCATTCACTGTGCCGCCGTCATAAGTAGCAGCAACGCCAAAATCATCAACGCCAATAAATATGGCACGATCATCTGCGCTTTCGACCGCCATTATTCAGCATCCACCGCTGGCGCGACAGTTTCTTGCACCGGCTTTTTGACTGCTTTCGCTTCTTTAAACGGTTTAGCGTATCCACGCGCGATAAGTTTCTGTGCCTCAGTATCACGCACATCGTGATCTTCTCCGGCCAGCATTATACCAACTGAACCCGCTTGGCAGTCTTTGACAACCGTAATTTTTACTAATCTATTTGGCATTTTTCTTTGTGTTCCGCTTGACTAGGCTGCTGGCTGATTTCTTTGTCAGACCCACAGCGCGATCAGTAATACCAACTTTATCTTCGTAAACCTCAACGCGGCCAGTATTGACCAGATCCAGACCGATGTTGTCTGTCACCTCAACAATATCACCGACGACGTGCGCCACGCCTTTTATCACGATATTTCTTTTGCACTTAATTTTCATCATATCCCCCTATGGGAAAGACGGGGCGACCGAAGCCGCCCCGCTTGTGATTTAGGCATCGATGTCCAAGCACGCTGCAAAAGACTGGCTATGACGTACGGCGATGTCCAGTTCTTGCATCACTCTGATGCGAACCGCCCCAGACGAACCGGCTGTGTATGGGTCGATCAGAATGTCAGGTGTTGAGAAGAAGCCCATCATCAACTGTGAGAAATCACCGAAGATCATAGCTGACGCTGTGGTCAATGTGCCTTTGGTCAGATCTGATGGTACGTTGTTGGTCACTGCCAAATCGTATCCATACAGGCTGTTCCAAGGTGCATCCAGCAACATTACGCTATCTGTTGAAGCGACCTTTGATGTTGATGCCATCAAAGATTTCACTTTCGGGTTTGTCAGATAGGCAAGTGTGTTGCCGTTGATCGCTGCGTTGTCAACTTCAACTTCTTTGACCAAGTTAACGATGTCGTCCCAAGCAATCGCGCCACCATTGGTGCCGATAGCAACAGAACCGATGCCAGCAGTGTCGATGATGCCTGATGGCTCATTTGAGCCGCCGCCTTCGATGGCAACATCTTCAACTTTTTGTGCAATCGCGTTCAACAGATCGTCACGAACGATTTGCTCAACTGATGGGTCAGACTGGATCATCAGCAGACGTGAAACGTCTGTAAATGCGCCAAGTGACTTTGGTGACATTGTGATCTGTGAGAACACAGCGTTCACCTCAGATGTTGCGCCGTTCTCAGCTACGAAACCAGCAGATACGCCAGTTGCCAGCTTTGGAATAGCCACATCGCCACGCAGACCTGTCATAAAGCGTGCGCCAAGCTCATTGAAGACCAGACGTGAACGCAGTGCATCAACAAACTGATCGCCAAGATGGTCTGTGCCGACCAAGTGACCACCGGCTGTGGCTGTTCCAACAGTCAGATCACGCTTGCCGCCCCAGAATGTATCTGGTGCATAAAAGCCGCGTGCTTCACGACCAGAACGCTTGGCAATCTCTTCAGACACTTCGCGTTCCAGACCATTAAGACCTGATCCATTTACCAGACCGCGAACGGCTTTCATAAATGAATAGGCACGCTCTTCTTTTGGCGACATATCGATTGCACCGGCTGACTGCTCAAGTGGCTTGCCTTCGCCAATGGCGTCCAGCAATGTTGCGCGGAATTGTGCAACAGTCTGCCCCGCACCGATGGCCTCATCAGCCAGATCGCGGCGGTTGTGCTTCACAGCAAGATTGATGATCTCGCTGGCATTCTTTTGGAAATCGCGCTTGGCTGCTTCGGCGGCTGCTTCGCGGATCTCATTTTGATCAATTTCTGACATTTTTGGTGTCTCCTTATCTTTGATCACTGGTTCAACATTAGCACTGCGATTAACGCCCACACCGGCATCGGCTGGCACGCTCACAATGCTTGCTTCGTATGGAATCCACGAAGAGATGCCGACCGTCCCGTCAGACCTCTTATCTTCCATTTGACGTATCTGATAACCAATAGACACATTGGATCGGATACCGTCTTTGACATCATCATACACTTCCCTTGCAAGCGCACCTTTTCCAAAGCGCACAACTGCCCGTAGTCTGCGGTCAGCTTCATCAAGATAAGTGCGTTCGACAACGCCAATCTGTTTTGTCATATCGTGATCCAGCAGCAACGGTGCGTTACCGCTGTTCATCCGTGACAAATCCACAGCTTCGCGGTTGTGCCGCAAAACCTCATAACCGAATGACCGTTCAACTGGCTCTTCGGATGACAGTGACATACGCACGCGGCGGTCATCTTCATCAACCATTTCACCAGCAGCGGCGCGAAATACTAACTCGCCACGATCAAAGCGTTCCATTTCTTCATCTTCATCGTAACCAGTAGTTTCAGTGACCGGCGCGTCTGATTTGCCAAACGTGATTGTCACCGTTTCATCGGTTTCTGTGATGTTTTGTATGTGTCTATCCATTGTCATATCTCCGCCATCAAGATACCTCAAAGCACTGATCTTGGTCAATGTGCTAAACTTGTGACCAACTAGTCGGTCGGTTTCTTCATAACCTTCATCTGTGCTTTGATATATGCGGATCAACGCTGCCGGATCATCTGGCGTGCCGGTGATTGTGAAATCACTATCTGGCACATTGATCGATCCATCGCGTTCAATGCGTTCAATCTCGCCCCGCGCAGTGCCGCCGGATGACCCCCACGACACAAAATCACCAACTGAAAGCGCATCTGGTGCAGCGCGTTCGCCTTCATCAATACGATCTAACATAGCGTCCTTTGCCCTTGCCCAAGTTTGTCCAGCATCGCCGCCCCACGCCGCCCAAGCAACGCGGCCTTTTGACGGGTAGCCATCTTCACCCGCGCTGAACCCTTCAGCTTGCTTGTCAACTTCGTGCCGACTAAAAAAGCTGTGCATCCGGCGCACTGTTTCCGGCGATAGTTCTTGCCGGTTTACCAACTGACGCGCACGCGCAACTGCAACGGCTGTGCCGCCCTTGTTGCCTTCTTCGCGCCACTTAAAAAACTTTCTGGCTTCAGCAGCCATACCAGCAGTGGGTCGCAAATTTACTTCAACGCCTTTATACTTCGGCATCGTCTTCACGCCCCACGTCTATTGATGGTTGAGCCGGTAACTTAGTGCCGAACGGCTGGAAAGCGGTGTCTATGCCATAGCGGTCTGCCAGTTCGCTTTCACGATTGATCTGTTCAAAGATCTCTTCAGTGTCACGCCCATACTGACTGTGAACATCTTGCAAGCTGACGATGCCGTTGTTTAGTGCAGTGACGCTAGCGTTGATCTCTTTGGCCGGATCGACCCAAGCAAAGCCGCGTGGCCGGTATATCACTTGATCAGCAAACAGATCATATTTACCCATTGGCAGATTGATGCGGCCAACTGTGATGGCCATTTCTAACCAAGCGCGGTATATCGGGTCAATAAACTGGTCGATCATAAACTGTTGGATCATCTTGAAATGATCACGATCTTCAATGGTGCCTTGCCGGATACTGCTATAGCTGACACCTTCCAGATTGTTTGCCAGTGACACATAGCTGACACCAAGCCCTGACGCTATGCCGCGCAGAATGGCTTTTTCAAATTCATCGAAACTTTCGGTGCCGGATGACGGGTCAAATGCTTGAAACGACATACCCTGCGGCAGTTGTGAAAATGTGCCGGGGCTGGCGTCCATTATCGGCGCGTGATTGTCGTAATCATCACCAATAAAGCCATCACCTTCGGGGCTGGTAAAGAAACCCATCTTTGAAGCTGCCACCCGCGCATTTACCAGCGTGGCTTCTTCATAACCGTCCAGCATCTTGAGCCGTGACAGCACGTTTGACATCCACGGTGCGCCGCGTGTTTGACCGGCGCGTTCTTGCATATAGCAGTGAATGATTTGGTCGGCTGATACGATCTTATGATGGCGTTTTGTATTGCTGCCATAGCCCTGATCGTGATGCGGGTGATCTTCAAATAGATAATAATTCAGCGGCTTGCCGGTGCGCTTGTCTAATTCGACACCCATCCGCACCTCATTGCCGTTGCTCAACCGCGCATCGTAACCTTCGTCAAGATAGTCAGCTTCTAGAAATTTCAGCGAAAAGCCAAACGGGTTGCCAGCGGGATTTTTGATTTTCTGGATAAGCACTTCACCATCGCGTGCAAGCGTTTCCAGAAACAGCCGTTGTGCTTGGTTCCACGAAATGCGTCCGTCAACTGTGCAAAAGCCGGTGCGACCCCACTGTTGCCACGCTTGTTCGATGATCCGGTTGCCAACACTGTCAAGCGATCCATCATCGTTGCGCTTTCGCACTTGGATGCGGATACCATTTGCACCGACCACGTTTGTTGTCATTATCTGCAAATAACGCTTGGCATATGGGTGATTACGGCTGATTTCGCGGCATCTATCGCGCAGAATACGCAGTGACGGTTTGATTTCGCTATCGGCTGACCGGCTGCTGCTGATGAAATCGCTGAATAATCTGCCGGTATCTGCCCCGTGATATGCTCTGGCCATCTTGCGTGGCTTTGGTTTTGCTTTGAAGAAATCAAAAACGCCCATTGTTAAAACCTCACTAGCACAGTCTGACCAGTGTTTTCACCGGCGTCTGCACGTTCTTTTGCCCGTTCTTTGGCGTATTCTTTACGGTAAAAATCACGCGCATTGATCAAATCTTCAAATGACATCTTTGTCAGTGACCGGCCATTGATGCTGTAGCTGGCCACGTCAGCATCTGCCTTGCCCTGCAAAATGCTTTCGATCTTTGTAATCATTATTTCGGCGTGACTGCGTGGGTCTGCGCCATTTATGTCAAGATCCTCAACCGCCGTGAATGTGCCACGCTCTATGACAACACGGTTGCCAGACGCGGTTTCTGTGACCTCTAATTGCCAGTGATAAAAGCCAGCAACGTATGCCGCTGACGTTGCGCTATCCACCTCAAACACATAAGTGCCGCCGGTTTCGGTTGCCGCAACTTTGATTTCTGTTGCACCGCCGCCTGTGATGCGTGCGACATATTCCATTGAATGCGTTGCCAGCGGATAGTCGCTAACAAGATCGCTGCGTTTCCATAGCAGATAATCACCGATGACGATGATTTCGGGTGTTTCACCGTCCGGTGCCTGATCTATATCAAATCTATTTGCCATTATTTACCGCCAAGAATTGACAAAGCCGCCTTGCCGTGGTCGGCGGGCAAGTGGATTTGGCTGCTGCGGTTGCGGTTCTGTCTCTGGTTCCGGCGCATTCACGACCCTATCGGCAACAGCGTTAATATTCAGCGACAAGATACACAACGCAGCATAAGCATAAACGCGGCAATCAAGTGCTTCATTGCGTGTTCTTGTCTTTACAAATTCGCGGCGCGGAAAGCCTTTTTGGTATTTTGTGACGATTTTTTCACTATTAGCCAACTGCTGATAGTATTCGTCAGAACGCCCCGCCGGAAAATGACAATAGCCCGCACCCTCCGATTGTATCTTAAGACGCGAAAATATCAACTCCTTGATTGGAAAAGTGCCGACAGTGAATAGCTTTATCTTGCCAATGTTGTTTTTTGACGGTCTGCCGACTAGCGGTCGCTGTTCACCGGCCATACCTTTAATGGCAAATATGCGTCTGCCTTCACGCGGTCTGACAAAGTTGTAAACGGCTTGGGTGTAGTGACCACCACTATCAACGCACGCGGCGCGGATGCCAAGCGATCTGCCACTTTCGGTCGTATAGCTGGCTTTTAAGATGTTATCCAGGTCATTCCACAAATGCGGCGTTGATGGATCGCCATAAAGCGTTTTGTAATCCAGCGACCAGCTTTCCTCATCACGCCCCCATCCGACCAGCTCTAATTCCAGCCGGTCATCCTGCACGTCTATGCCAGCCGTTATGACAACGATGTCATCTGGTATGTTTGCGCCAAATTCTTCTTCGCGGTCATCAAAGCGGATGTCACCGACCGTTTCGCCAGCGTCTTCCCAAGTTTCAGCTAAAAATGTATTCACAAACACCCGCAGCGTATCCGGTGCTTTTTTGGCTATTAGGAAATCGCGCACTGCGTCTGCCATCATTGTCCAAGGCGAATATAGCCCGTTGATGTGGAAACCAGCCACGCCGGTAAAATCAGCAGTGGCAACCCATTCGCCTTTTCTGACTGATCTGTTGCGCTTTGCATCATCCCAAACCGATCCACAACTATCACAAGCATAATATGCGGTTTCTGGCTTGTCTTTATCCCATTTGACGTTTGACCATTTCAGCGTCTGCACCGTGCCACAATCTTCACACGGCACGAAATACTGCCGCTTGTCGCTTTCTTCATACTGGCTTTCGATCATTGACGCGCCTTTATTGGTCGGCGTGCTGACCATCACCATCTTGCGGTTGTGAAACGTGGCTGATCGTTTTCTGGCCAATAAGATAGGCGAACCCTCAGAACCGGCAGATGGCGGGTAGCGGTCGACCTCATCGCACAAAACCACGCGGATCGGGCGGGATGCCAAGCCAGCGGCACTGTTCGACCCGACCAAGCTGATATGACCGCCGGTAAAGACCTTGTGCGTTGTGGTGTTGTTTGCGTCGCGGCTGCGCGGATCTTTGACGCTGCCTTTAAGTGCCGGTGTGTCACGCAACATAGGTGCAAGCCGGTCTTTGCTGAATGCCTGTGCCATTTCCAGCGTCGGCTGAACAAGTAGGATCGGTGACGGGTCGTGATGTATGTGGAAGCCGATGACGTTCAACAGCATTTCGGTTTTGCCGACCTGTGCGCCAGCCATCACCACAATGTCACGCAAACGCGGATCGCTGATCGCATTCATAATACCGCGCTGGTATTCTGCGCGTGATGTGACCCAACGACCGGCAGCAGCACTAGCCTCCGATGACAGTCGCCTTTCGCGGTCTGCCCACTCGCCCACGCTTAGACGGGGCGGCGGCTTTAGCGTTTGCATCGCCCCCGTTATCACCACCGTCAGTGACGCTTGTGCGTCCAGCGTGTTCGTGTGGTTGGTAAGATGATAATTCATCTAGTGCTTCTCTCACTTGGTTTTCTAAAATGCTTTGAACGGTTGCCAGTTCGGTTTCAGTTGCACACACCGGCGCACACACTGACGGCAATGCCAACAACCGCGCCTTCATTGCTGCTAACACGTCAACCCACGCACCGGCAACATCTTCCGCTGGCACCAGCTTGCCTTTAGCTTGCAGCAGTTCAAGTTCGGCCATTTGCGCGTCAGCTTCCATTTTGCGTGCGCGTGCGGCGTTATAGTCGGCATCCTCAATGCGTGGTCTTCCCACTGGTTTCTTTGCTTTTTCTGCAACAGTCTGCGCCATTTTCTTCCCTTTATTGCAATATTCAAAATAATTCTGTCGCTAGAAA
>VMHT01059365.1_pt1 | contig 17721 bp, 22 predicted proteins | sample 4693611 | NCBI WGS metagenome assembly VMHT01 (sample SAMN12280063, study PRJNA550983) | marine metagenome | isolation source: seawater sampled from same location over 5 years 0.02-0.2 micron viral filtrate | place: USA: collected off the coast of southern California halfway between the port... ...
AAGTCTGACAAAGTTGAGCTTACAGGGCACGACAGTTTTGCCGTTGCTCGTACTGCACGCCGAGAGACTCCAGAGGCGCTGCAAGGTTTTCACTCATCCAATATGCTATTTCTGATTGATGAGGCATCTGGTGTGGACGATATCATCTTTGAGGTTGGTGAAGGTGCTATGTCTACAGAGGGTGCCAAGACCGTTATGACGGGCAACCCAACCCGTACATCTGGATATTTCTACGAAGCCTTCAACAAGATGAGAGAGAGATGGTTTACCATGAAGGTGGCCTCTGCTGATAGCACTCAGGTCAGCGACAATTTCATAGATGATATGAAAATGAAGTATGGGGAGGATAGCAATATTTATCGTGTTCGTGTTTTGGGCGAATGGCCTGAAGCTGACGATGATGTGGTCGTTCCGTTGCACCTCTTGCAAGCTGCCTCAGAGCGCGACCAAGAGGCCGCAGAAACAACGACAGTTGTTTGGGGCTTGGACGTTGCGCGTTTTGGTACTGATAAAACTGCCCTGTGTAAACGCAAGGGGAATGTCGTGACTGAGCCAGTCAAGACATGGCGCAATAAAGACCTAATGGAAGTGTGTGGGATTATATTGAATGAATATGAAACGACTAGGTGGAGTGATAGGCCATCCGAAATACTTGTTGATAGTATCGGTCTTGGTGCTGGTGTTGTTGACCGCCTCATGGAACTTGATTTACCTGTGCGTGGGATTAACGTCGCTGAGTCCCCCGCGATGGGTGACAGATACGGACGCTTACGCGATGAGTTGTGGTTTCTCGCAAAAGAATGGTTTGAAGCCCGTGAGTGTACAATACCAAAACAAGACGAATTGATTGATGACTTGTCAAAGCCACGGTTCAAGTTTACGTCAAATGGTAAGCTGAAGGTTGAGAGCAAAGATGAGATGAAAAGGCGTGGGTTGAACTCTCCCGACCTTGCAGACAGCTTTTGCCTGACATTTGCAACTCGTGCTAGCATTGCCAAGAGTGGCGGCGCACATAAATGGAACAGGCCGCTGAATTATGGTTCAGCAAAGTGGGTAGTGTGATGGATGAGTACATCGAAATGGGTGGCGAAGAGTTTGAAGTCATCGTTGCGCTGCTTGAGGAGTTGAGTGACTCAGGGGTCGAGTGGGATGACCTCTTGAACCTGACCTTGCTTGCATCAGCCTATTGTGGTCAAATGGCAGAAATGTCGCCTGAAGAGTATTTGCAGATTATAAGCTCTATCAGAGTGACAGAAGACGGAATTTACGGGGAAGCCTGATGGCTAAGAAAACAGTAGTAGTTTTTGAGCCGCGCACACCTACGCGCCGTAGGCACAAAAAACGTGGTCTGCACATACGAAAAAAACTCGGCCCGAAACACCATATGAGGGTTCACTGATGGCTATTGTTTACCGTGGTGAGCGTTTTGCTGGTTACAACAAACCGAAGCGCACTCCGAAGCATCCAAAAAAGAGTCATGCTGTGCTGGCAAAGGAAGGCGACAAGGTTCGCTTAATACGTTTTGGTCAGCAGGGCGTAAGGGGTGCTGGTAAAAACCCAAAGACAGCAAAAGAAAAAGCGCGTAGAAAGAGCTATTATGCTCGTCACAATGCACAAGGTAAGCCTACAAGCAAGCTGAGTGCAAAATACTGGTCACACAAAGTGAAGTGGTAGGAGTTTAAAATGGCAGGTTATATGTACAAAACTAGCAACTCTAAAAATAAAGATAAGAAAAAGAATAAAAAGGTAGCAAAAAAACCGACAAGAAGTCGGAGGGCATAATGGCTAAAGGTGTTGCACATTATTTTCGAGATGGCACTCGCCACACTGGCGGTATGCACAAGATGCCTAATGGGGAGCTTCACAGTGGTGGTTATCACACTGCATCAAGCAAAAGGCTCTATCACTATGCAGACCTTTCTGAAACTGCTAAGAAGAAAGCAAGGAAGCGTTCTTAATGTATGTTACTATTTACACAAGGAACCGTGCTGCTGAAAAACAGGCCGCACTGAAAGCTCAGAAAGCTGCTGAAGATGCTACTCCTAAAAAGCGTGGTCGCCCACGCAAACAGAGAAAGACAGACAAATGATTTGCCCACACTGCGGATACCCAAACCCTAATGGTTATCATGGAAATTGTAAGTCCTGTCGCAAGCCCTTGCAGGTTGAGCCTGTTGTTGAAACAAAACCAAAGGCCAAGTCAGAGCCCAAATCAGAATGTAAATGCAAAACAAAAGTTAAGTCAGAGCCTAAACCAAAATGTAAATGTAAACCTAAATCAAAACCGAAGAGCAAAAAAGCCAAAGTATCTAAGAAGGCATAATCATGGCTAAAATGAATGACATTGAGTTTCAGGCAATTGTTCGCAATGAGATTGAACAGGCATTAGGGCACTACGATACGGAGTATTCGCAAGACCGTATTGATGCGATGGACTACTATCTGGGTGAGCCATTTGGCAACGAGCAGACTGAACGCTCTCAAGTTGTTAGCACAGAAGTATCCGACACCATTGAACACATTATGCCATCTCTTATGCGTATCTTTACGCAGTCTGATGACTATGTACGCTTTGTGCCACACGGCCCCGAAGATGTTGCTATTGCCGAGCAAGCCAGTGATTACTGCAACTGGATTATCAACAATGACAATCGCGGTTTTGAAATCATGCACAACTGGTTCAAGGATTCGCTTATCCTAAAACTTGGTGTTGTAAAGTTCTATTGGGATGAAATTGTAGATGTTGAGACAGAAGAGTACGAAGGTCTTAATGCAGACGAACTAACTATTTTGGTTTCAGACCCAGAGGTTGAGGTTGTTAGCCAAGATGAGCGCACCATTGGTGAAGACATGGAAGGGCCAGAGGGTATCGTCATTCCTGCCCCTGTTATCTATGATGTAAAAATTAAGCGCACAAAAAACACTGGCAGTGTGCGTATTGAAAACATACCACCAGAAGAGTTTTTGATTGGCAACAGAGCCAAGTCTCTTGAAGATGCCAGCTTCGTTGCACACCGTTCAGCCATGACTGTCAGCGACCTTGTGTCGATGGGCTATGACCGTGACGAGATTGAGCAGTATGCTGGCTACACAGACCTAGATATTTCTGAGGAGCGCACATCTCGCTTTGAAGACTTAGAGTCAAATTCTGCTACTGACAGCAATGACCCAACTATGCGTCACGTTCTTGTGACCGAATGTTATATTCGCTCTGACTATGATGGCGATGGTGTTGCTGAGTTCCGCAGGGTTCTTACTGTGGGTAATGGGTATCATATTCTTGAGAATGAAGAGTTTGACCATATACCATTTGCCGTCCTGTCTCCGATTCTTATGCCGCACAGAGCCATTGGTCGCTCTGTAGCAGAGCTTGTGATGGATGTGCAGCTTATCAAGTCTACGCTTATGCGTCAGTTGCTTGATAATATTTACAACACAAACAATGCTCGTGTTGTTGCTGTTGAGGGTCAGGTAAACCTAGATGACTTACTTACTAACAGGCCGGGCGGGATAGTTAGAACCCGAACTGCTGGTGCTGTTCAGCCGTTGCAGGTTCCAGATGTTTCTAGTTCTGTTTTCCCTGCATTGAACTATATGGACAGTGTTCGTGAACAGCGTACAGGCATTAGCAAGCAATCAATGGGCTTGGATGCAGACGCGCTTCAATCAACAACGGCTACGGCTGTTGCTGCTATGCAGGCTGCATCTCAGGGCAAGATTGAAATGATTGCTCGTGTATTTGCAGAGACTGGTGTTCGTAGCCTTTTCCGTGGTATTTTGCATCTAGTCACCAAGTACCAAAACAAAGAAAAGATTATTCGCTTGCGTAATCAGTTTGTGCCCATGAACCCCCGTGAGTGGGAAAGTGCCTATGATGTGCAAATCAACGTAGGTTTGGGCACAGCACAGCGTGACCAGCAGGTTGCTTTCCTATCTCAGATTGCACAAAAACAAGAGCAGGTTCTTATGCAGATGGGGTTGAACAACCCAATGGTTAGCTTATCTCAGTATCGTAATACGCTTGCTAAGATTGCAGAACTTTCTGGTTTCAAAGATGCTTCTCAGTTCTTTGCACCTGCCGAACAGATTGAAGCCACACTTATGCAACAGGCACAGGCTGCTCAACAGGCTGGGCCGCAGCAAGACCCTGCTGTCGCCGTTGAAATGCAGAAAATGCAAGCTGAGTTGCAGATGGAACAACAGAAAATGGAGATGGAGTTTCAGCTTAAACGCGAAAAGATGGCTGCTGAACTTGAACTTCGCCGCCAAGAGCTTGAGTTTGAAATGCAGCTTCGTACAGAAAAAGTGCGCTCTGGCATAGAAACATCAATAAATCTACCTCGTGTATAAAATATCTTGCGTAAAAAGCATTGTGTGATATTTTTGCAACAAGGAGATGTGAATGAATGAAGGGAAACTAAGGGGGGAGCAAGATAGGGGTGAACGCGCAAAAGCATTGCTTCGTGACCCTCTTATCTTGGAAGCGTTTAGTAAGTTAGAGGAAACTTACTTGGACGCTTGGAAAAATCCCTCGTCATCTGCTGATGAACGAGAAACGCTATTTCAGATGTACCAAGCACTAATGGTGGTGCAAGGCCATTTGAATGAGGTTGTCGAGACAGGCAACTTAGCAAAGATAGAGCTACGCTCTTAAAGATTTATAGAGGAGAAACGAAATGAGCGATGAACCCAGCACCCTGTTAGGAACTGGAAAGTCACTTAGCAAAGGTCAAGCTGTTGACCTTCTCTTGAACACCAACGCCCCCGAAGAGGCAAGCGGAGATGCTCAAGAGCCTGTAGCCGAAGTTGAAGAGGCCATTGAGGTCGAAGAAACTGAGGCGGCATCTGAAGATGAATTTGAGGCCGAGGACGCGCTAGAGCTATCCGAAGCTGATGAGGATTATGAAGATGATGAAGAGTATGACGTTGACGTATCTGAGATTGAAGAAGTCGAAGACGAGACAGAATACTACACTGTGAAGATTGATGGTGAAGAGAAGAACGTCACTGCTGACGAACTTGTCAAATCTTATCAGTTGGAGCAGGCTGCACAAAAGCGTATGCAAGAAGCTGCCGAGATTCGCAAGAACTCGGAAGTAGAGGTAGCCGCCCTAGCGCAGCAGCGAGAGCAATATGCACAAGCTTTGCAATCGTTAGAAGCCCAACTAAGCTCTGCTGAAGAGAAACCCCAAGAGTATTGGGACAACCTCTACAGTGAAGACCCGATGGAGTATATGCGCCAACGTGAGGCTTATCGTGACCGTAAGGAAGCGACAGAAAAAGTAAAAGCTGAACAGGTGCGTGTACAGGAAGAACGTCAGCAGGAGTTTGTGCAACAGCATCAAGCTCACTTGGCAAAAGAGCAAGAGAAACTTCTTGAAGCCTTGCCAGACTGGAAAGACCCTGACGTTGCAGTAAAAGAGAAGCAAGCTATCATCTCTTATGCTCAACGCAACTTAGGTTTTTCTGAAGCTGAACTTGCTGCTACATCGGATAGTCGAGCAGTATTGGCACTTCGCAAGGCGTATCTTTACGATGAGTTAATGGCTAAGAAGCCAGCCGCTCAGAAAAAAGTAAAGAAAGCCCCGAAGGTCACTAAGTCAGGCAAACCAACGACCAAAGCTCAAGCTAACGCTAATCGTAAGAAACAGGCACTTGAACGCCTAAATAAATCTGGCAGCAAAGATGATGCTGTCGCCGTACTATTAGAGAGAATGAGGTCTTAAAATGGCACAATTTACTACAGCCAACGCAGTTGGTGAACGGGAAGACCTGAGTGATGTAATCACTCGCATCGACCCAGATGAAACTCCGATTTTTTCTGCTCTGCGGAAAGAAACAGGTAACGGTGTATTTGTCGAGTGGCAAGTACAAGAATTGGCTGCTGCCGTAGCAACCAACCACCAAAACGAAGGTGCTGACGCATCATACGCAACCCCGACAGCTACGACTCGCCTCGGAAACTACATGCAGATTTCACAGAAAGATGCACAAGTTTCTGGCACTTTGGATGCTGTTGATAAGGCGGGGCGTGATGCGGAAGTCGCATATCAAAAAGTTCTTAAGGGACTTGAGTTGCGGCGCGACATAGAAAAGTATCTGAACTCAGATACGGCTCGTAGCGCATCTGACCCGCGCAAAGCTGGTACTCTGTCAAGCTGGATTACCAACGTGTCTATCGCTAGTGACGAAACTGCTTTCAATGCAGGTGTTGGCACTGGCACACACGTTCCTGCTATGGATGGTACGAATCGCACGATGACTCTTGCTATGATTGACGCTGCTATGCAAGCTGCCTACACCGATGGTGGTCAGCCGAACATGCTCGTTGTTTCTCCTGCCAAGAAAGCTTCCTTTAGTGACCTGAACAGTGGTTCAGTTGCTACCAACCAAATCAACTATACTGCTCCTCGTGAGGCAGCTATCGTTGGGTCGGTTTCGCTGTATCTCAGCGACTATGGGCAGCTTGATGTGGTCATTGACCGTTTTGCCTCAGATGACCGCGTGTATCTGCTCGACAGTGACTACGCAAGCATCTGCACACTCCCCAACCGTAACTTCACGGTTGACGATTTGGCTAAAACGGGTGACTCAGAGAAGTTCCAAATCATTACGGAATTTACTCTGAAAGTATCTGCACCAAAAGCACACGGTGCGGTTTACAACCTGTCGTAAGTCTTCAGGGGGTAGCTTTGGCTACCCCCATTACTTTTGGGGAGAAAGATGAAGAAAAGACTTGTTACGTCTGACCCTCTTTCTGGTAAGGAAACGTGGGCGCATTTTAACGAAGATGGCAAGATTATTTACGAGAGCAAGCAGAACGTAGACGCTATGCTTTCTCGTAACAGGGAAGAGCGAAACAGCTACAAACAAGACTCTCTGATTGGTAATACACAAAAACACCATCAGAAGGTTGCAGAAATACCTTCGGCTCTGTATCATCAGCTTATTAAAGAGTTGGGTGAGCCAAAGCATAATCCGAAGGCTTGGAAGAAGTGGCTGAATGATTATGATAACAGGTTCTTTAGAACTGGCGGCGGCAGCGTATAATGGCTATTACAAATTATTCTGAGCTAAAAACATCTATTGCCAACTTTTTGGCTCGTGATGATTTGACCACGCAAATTCCAGATTTTATATCTCTTGCAGAGTCTCGCATGTCTCGTGAGATGAACGCCCGTAGCCAAGAGAAGAGAGCTACGGCGACTCTTGTAGGCGGTGACGCATACGTTTCTCTGCCGACAGACCTGCGCTCCATACGTTTGGTTAAGCTAAATACATCTCCTAAAGAGGTTCTTGAGTATTACACACCAGCAAAGCTGGATGAGTTGTATGCAAGCAATGCACAAGGCAAGCCTCGTGCATATACTATTATCGGCGGTGAGATTAAGTTTGCTCCAGAGCCTGACTCATCGTACACGGCAGAGATTGTGTATCAAGAAGGCATACCTGACCTTTCTGATGGCAATATTACGAATGAGATATTAACTCGTCACCCAGACGCATATCTTTATGGTTCTTTGGCTGCGGCTAGTGTATATTTGATGGACGACCAGAAAACTACTGTGTATGAACAGTTGTTTACACGGGCTATTGATGAAGTTAAGCGCGAAGAAGAGCGGAGCAAACAAGCTGGCTCTGCACTTCAAATGAAATCTGATTACGGAGAACTGACATGAGCGCAATGAGCGATTACCTTGAGAACAAGTTTCTCGACCACTTTCTTGGAACGTCTAGTACGTCCTCGCCATCTAATGTTTATGTTGCACTGCATACTGCCGACCCCACAGATGCTGGAACGGGCACAGAAGTAAGCGGGAATGGTTATGCTCGTCAAACCATTGCTTTCGGTGCTGCTTCGTCTGGCACTGCTTCTAATAGTGGTGCCGTTGAGTTTCCTGCCGCTTCTGGCGGTGCCTTTGGGACGGTTACTCATATTGGGTTGTGGGATGCGTCAACAAGCGGCAACCTTCTTTTCCACTCTGCGCTAACCACATCAAAAACTATCGCTGACGGTGACATCTTTAAGATTGCTGCATCAGGTATCGACATTACGGCAGCTTAGTTATGGCTGACATTGTAGGGCCAAACCTTGAGCAGCTTGATAACTGGGGTTACTTAGAGCAACTACCTAATCAGGCTCTTGACGCTGCGTTTTGGAATACGTTAGCCCTGCGTGAAGGTGAGGCCACACCTTCTATATCAGCAACTGTATCATCATCTGGTATTAGGATTCAGTTTGGTGCCTCAACACCGTCTGTATCGTCCACAGTAACGTCAGAAGGAATAAGAATACAGTTTGGGGAGGGTAGCCCAAGCGTTGCCGTTACAATCACCTCAGAGGGCATTAGAGTACAGTTTGGCGCATCTTTGGTTGTTGGCCCAGCTATTATGACTGCTGCTGGTGGCCTTCTTGCGATAGGTGCTGCAACCCCTGTTACTCAGGCTATTCTTTCTGCTATTGCTACTGGTGAGTTTATTGGTGCTTCTTCATTGTCTGCGATTGTTGCTATTGGCGAAACAGACGTAGAGATTTTAGGCGAAGACTGGTCTATAGTTGGCGAAGGCAGTGAAACATGGACAGAGGTATCTGAAGGAACAGAGATTTGGACTGTTGTTTCTGAAGGCTCTGAGACTTGGGGTGTGCAATGATTAAGCTAGGACAATTTTTACCTGACCAGCCTCCGTATAAAAATGCTGGAGCTACTGTAGCAACTAATGTTGTTCCTGCTGCAAACGGATATACAAATCTTCCTGATGTTTTGCCGTTTTCTGGTGCAACAAATAAATTTATTCGTGGATTGTTTGCTGCAAAGGATGACTCAGCCTCTGCTGCGATATATGTTGGCGATGAAAACTCTCTTTACAAATTTGACGCTACGGATTCTAGCCTTGACGATATTTCAAAAACATCTAACGCATCTTACTCAACGGGCACTGGTTATGTCTGGCGGTTTGTCCAGTTTGGTGAAAATGTTGTTGCCACTAATTATAGTGACCCTATTCAAACAATTACAGCAGCAGGGGGTGGTCGATTTGCTGATTTAGGCGGCTCCCCACCTAAAGCACGTTTCATTGCGGTTGTGCGTGACTTTGTGATGTGTGGTTATACTAACGACACCACTGATGGTGAAAAACCCTATCGTGTTCGGTGGTCTGGGATTGGTGACTATGATAGCTGGGCTGTGAGCGCAACCACGCAAGCAGACTTTCAGGACATATCAGATATGGGTTCTGTTACTGGCCTTGTTGGTGGTGAATATGCAACCATCCTAATGGAGAAGGGAATTGTACGCGCACAGTATGTTGGTTCTCCGCTTGTTTTTGAATTTGATAAAGTTCAGTTGCAACGTGGCTGTAAGGTTTCTGGTTCTGTTGCCGCTCTTGGTCGCAATGTATTTTATCTTTCTGACGATGGTTTTTATGTATTTGACGGTAACTCTTCTAAACCCATTGGAGCAGAGAAGGTAAACAGATTCTTTCTCAAGAGGTTCCAATCTAACAACGCTGCGCGTATGAGTGCTGTTGTTGACCCATCTCGTCAGATTGTTGTGTGGTCTTACCCTAGCGTTGACTCCGGTGATGGCACACCTGACGAGCTTATTATTTACAACTACGCAATAGATAGCTGGAGTACCGCAAGCATTGGCTTGGATGCAATGGCACCTCTATTTACGGCTGGTTACACGCTTGAGGGTCTTGCCACCATTTCCACCAACTTGGATACACTGCCTAGCTCTCTTGACTCCGCAGTTTACAAGGGTGGTGAGTTTTTCTTTGCTGGAGCAAAGGACAAGAAGATTCAAACTTTTACGGGTGACAATTTGAACGCGATTGTAGAAACTGGTGAGTTTGATATGCAAGCGGGTAAAAGCTCTCTTGTGAATGGTATTATGCCATACATTGAAAACGATAGTGGTTCACCCCTTACCGTTACCGCTCAAGTTGCCTCTAGGGACTCTGGCAATGCCGAAGTTACCTTTGGTACAGCATCAAGCCTAAATGCCGACAACTTCTGTCCTGTGCGCTCTTCTGGTCGCTTTCATCGTGTTCGTCTGAACTTGAGCGGAAGCTGGACAAATGTGCAGGGTATTGACGTTGGGGGACAGGTTAGAGGCCGCCGGTAATGGCTAATCAGTTCCCCAATCTTCCCAAAGAGGGTGGCTCACCTCGTCAGATTTCTGAGGTGGTAAACAACATCATGGAGGGCAAGATTAACAGCACAGGAGCATTTACGGCTGCAAGCGGGACAACATCAACCACTGTGACTGACCGCCGTGCTAGTGTTAATAGCGTTATTCTGTTTGTTGGCCTTGACTCTCATTATTACGATGTTGACCCATATATTAGCTCTCGTGCCAATGGCAGCTTTGTTGTTGGTCACAAAAATCATGGTCATAGCAGCAGTATTGCATACGTTATAATAGGTTAAATAGGGGAAGTAGACATGGCTACTATGCAGGAAATTGACAACCAGATAGAAAGCTCTCCACTTACAAAAGAGCAAGCAAGGCAGCAATTTTTAGAAAAAACAGAAGAGCTTGGAATTGAACATGCTTTTTCTTTTGATGAGGCTTGGGATTTTGTTGTTTTTAAGCGCAGCCAAGATTTTTTTAATGAAAAAGTTGCCGAGTTTACTAAAAAATTAAATGCTAGTGAGGGTCGAAGAGGGCATAACGAGCTTCATGCTTTTAATCCGACAACCCATAGCTTTGCTGATGGTCAGTATATAAGGGAAATATTTAACCCAGCTAATGAAGTAATTGTAACAAAGGTTCATTTAAGAAATCATCCCTTTTTTCTTTTGGAAGGCAAAATGAGTATTATCACGGCGGAGGGCTTTGAAACAATAGAAGCTCCGTATTATGGCGTGACAAAAGCTGGAACAAGGCGTATTATTATGGCGCATGAGGACTGTAGGTTTGTTACTGTACACAGAACTGACAATTTGTCTGTTAGTGACATTGAAGAAGAGGTTGTTACGGACTCGTTTGATGATTTTAAGTTTGAGCCTAAAGAAACAGCGCATATAGAAAAACTTATAGAAAGTTTGGAGAGTTAAATGTCATTTGTCGCAGCAGCAGCAATCTCGGCTGGAGCAACTCTTGCTGGGGGATACTTGGCAGGAAAAGGAAAAGGTGGTGTTCAGCAAGCTGGAACATCAACCACAGTAACCGAACCACCAGATTATATTAAAGGTGAATATGAGGCTCTTGCCGACCAGCTTGCTGCCCTTAGACAAGGTGGGCTTCTTGGCGACATTCAAACACTTTCCGATTATGAACGCCGTCTTATTGAAAGTGCTATGGCTAGGGCTTCTGCTCCAGCACCGTTTCAAGCTGAAGGAGAAAGGGCTGTTGGTGGGCTTTTTGCTGGAGACCCACTGTTTGAAGAGGCGGCAAATATATATCGCGGAACCTCTGGGTCTGTAATGGACTCTCCTGAGTTTTTGGCTGCAAGCGAAAGGGCTGTGCAAAGAGCAATGAGTCCTGTTGCGTCTCAGTTTGCTGGCAGTGGTAGGCTAGGCAGTGGAGCTTTTGCTGATGCTCTTACAAGTTCGAGTTTTGGGGCAATGGCTCCTTTAGCTTTGGAGGCTAGAAGGCAGGATATTAGCACAGATTTATCTAGGGCTGCTGGCCTTGCTGGTCTTGGTGACTCTAGGACTCGCGGGTCGCTTTCAGCTATTGAGGCTGCTAGACTTGTCGGGCAGCAACCATACGAACAAACGCAGCGTGGGCTTGCTTTAGGTGGTCTTCTTAGTGCGGAGGATTATGCTTTAAGGCAGGCTCCAGTTACTGCTGCGGAAAGATACACTGACCTCCTTCGGGGTGCTACAGTTGGCTCTCAAACTACACAGCCTCTTTATGCGCCTAAGAGAAGCACCAGTGCAATTTTAGGTGGAGCATTAATGGCATCTGCCCCTGCTATTGGACAGGCTTTTGGGAGTTATTTTAGCCCGCTAAACCTTGGTTCAGGCGGGCCTCTCACTGAGTCTGGAAGTATTGCGGGTGGCCCAATACCAAGGCCAAGTTATCCATAGGTTGTATTATGGCTCTTTCATCTAGTTGGTGGTGAAAATTTTTTTTAGGAAATTATTATGGTTCAGCTTTCTGATTATTTTGGTGGACTTCTTGGGGTTGATGATGCTCGTGCGCGGAGAGATTCGCTAGAGAGAGCAATACGGCGACTGCCAAACGAACTAGAAAGAAACTACTCTTTTATAGATACTGCTGCTGCGTCTAGAACTCCTGCTCGTCGAGGAATGTACCCTGAAATTGATGCCTCCTTGGGTGGGCTTCGGCCCATGGAAATAAGGGCTATGGCTGATAGAGAGCGTGAAATAGGACAGCGAGCTGCTTTATTGGGTCAGGACATTCCTTCTGTTATGCAGCTTACTCCAAACGAAGCTAGGCTTGCTGGGATGCAGGGTGCCCTTGACGCGGCCATTTTAAACCCCCTTAGCGGTGATTTTTCTGCTTACCCTAGCCTCACAAGGCAGTCTCCAGATGACACAGTTTTGAGTAGAGCGGGAAAGAGGGCTTTAGGGGCGGTTGGCGACCTTGGTGAATTTATTTCAGGAAATGCTGGTGAGGCATATCGTTATGCTATGTCTCCAGCAGACAATCCTTATGAAATGAGGTTTCAAGAATTTGGGGAGCGTGACGTATTTGAACAGGCTGAAGAAGCGGAAAGAAGTGGTCAGCTTGCCAGTAAATCATATGATGTTGCTCAAAAAGTTCTTAAAGGAGCAACTCCTGAAGAGCTTACAGAAGAGGAAGGGGCTATTGCTGAGAATCTTGTAAGAAATGCTCCAACAAGTCCTGCAAGGCCAAATGCCTCCGCGCAACAAGTGGCGGCTGAAGCTGGGCTATTGTCTCCCCCAAAACAATCTAAATTTGGTGGTTTGTTGAGCGTAATGGCTCAAAATTTACAAGACGCTATGGTTGCTGAAGGCACTTTACAGGCCAACATGCCCCAACTTGTTACGGCAGATGATTTGGATAAATTGAGAACAATTACGCCGCAAATGATTTTGGCGCAATCTCAAAAAATTAAGCAGGGAAGGGAGGAAAAGCTGGCTCAAGGCAGGAGAACTGCTATTTCCGACCTTAAAAACCAGCTTGCGATACAGCGCGAACTTAAAAACTTGGGCGCGGAAGATAACAAAAAACTTGAGCGTGAAGCCGAGTCTATTTTGAAGGCGCGAGAAACTATTGGATTTATTGATGAGGCATTACCTTTAATTGACGGTTTTTCTACTGGGAATGTTTTTGCTCAAGGAACGCAGTTTCTTGCTGGCACTCCAGCCTATAAACTTGAGTCTGCGCTTAAACCTATTCGTGCAAGAATTGGTTTTGATGAGCTTACCCGTATGCGTCAAATGTCTCCTACAGGTGGTGCGCTTGGTCAAGTTTCAAATTTTGAAAATCAACTTCTTCAGGCAACAAAAGGTGCCCTAGAGATTGGTGTTGACCGAGAAACGATGCGCCGAAATCTTTTGAACTATAGAGATGCTCAAATGGCTATGATTCACGGTATTGTTGACAATCAGGGGCGTTTAAGAAGGCTTGAAAGTCAAGGCGACCTTGATGCTCTTAGGGCTGGAAGATTTAGGGTGGCAACTCAAGGTGATGCGGGGCTTTCAGGTCAATCTGGAAGTATTATGAATTATAATCGTCAAACGGGTGCTTTTGAATAATGCCTCTTGTAAACACGCCAGATGGTCTTGTTAACTTTCCAGATGATATGTCTGAGAGTGAAATTAAGGCTGTGCTTCAAGAGAAGTTTCCACCTTTAGCAGAGCCAGATGTAGAAGATTATGCACGGGCAGCATTTCAGGGAATCACGTTTGGTTTTGGGGATGAGATAGAGGCTAGATATAGGGCATCAAGAAGTGGCAAGCCTTACGAAGAAGAGCTTGAGAATGTTCGGGCAGAGATAGAAGCTTTCAAGCAAGCTGCTCCTATTTCATCGGTGGCGACAGAGGTGGCTGGGGCAATTCCTACTGCGCTTGCTGGAGGCGGTGCTATTCGCGCTGGCCTTTCTGGGTTAGGTGCCCGTGGTGGTATTGTAGGTGGGGCTGCTGAAGGTGCTGCTGGAGGTGGTGTGTATGCTGCTGGTACAGCAGAAGAGGGGGAGCGTTTGGAGGCTGCAAAGGGGGGCGCAGCATTGGGTGCAGGGCTTGGCGGTGCGCTAGGCGCAGTGTTGCCGCCAATGTCACCAGAAGCTCGTGAGCTTGTTCGCCGTGGAGTTCCCTTAACTGCGGGTCAGGCTATGGGTGGCGTTCCTCGTGCTTTTGAGCGTTCAGCAGAAGCGTTACCCTTTGTTGGGGGTGTTGTGACTGGAGCGCAAAAAAGAGCTATTTCACAGTACAGTCGAATTGCTACTGAAGACGCAGTTAGCCCGATTTTAGGAAAAACTAAGTTCCCTAAAAATATCACGGGAGACAAAGCTGTAGACAGGGGCTTTAGCATTGTCAGTAAAGAATATGATAGAGTTGTTCCTAAGTTGGCAGCATCCAAAGCAACCAATGTTGATAGTATTATTGACTCATCTTTATCAAGAACAATATCGGATTCTGTTCTTGATGAGGCCACAGAAAAAACCTTGCGTAATGACATAAAAAAGGTAAAGCAGTTGCTGTCCTCTAAAAGTGGAAATATTAGCGGCAAGCAGATTCATACTGCCATTAAGAAAATGGGTTCTGACGCAAACAAACTTTCCAAGTTTGGAGCCGACCCAATGAACATTGAGAGGGGTAGGGCCTTGAGGTCTGTTCAGCAAAGTTTATTTGACTTTTTAGAGTCCAATAATCCAACACATGCCCAGCAGCTTCGCAATGCAAACGATGCTTTTAGGCGTATGTTGGTTATTGAAAGGGCTAGTGTTTCTGCTATTAAAGAGGGTGGTGAGTTTGCTCCATCTCAGCAGCTTTCCCGACTTGCCTCTGCAAATCGTAGAGCAGCCGCACGGGGTCAGGCTCAGGGTCAACAGGATGTTTTGGCTGCTAGAGAAATTCTTGAGCAAGGTCGCGCTGGTATTGCTAGACCGATACTTGAGGCTCGACAAATTATGAGCGGTCTGGGAACTGCTGGTTTGGCTGGCACTGCTGGAATTGCACCTGCTGCGGCAGGGCTTGGCAGCGTTGGTGCAGCTTACTCAAGAGCCTTGTCTCCTCAAGTTAGGAGATTATTTTCTTCGTCTGCGGATATAGGGCGAGGTGCTGTTCCAATGTATTCAGGACTTTTAGGACAGGAATAAAACTATGGCTAAGAATAGTATTAGAGATTATGCAAATGCTGCCGCATCAAATACTGATGTGCAGAGCCAGAATATAGATGAAGGCTGTAGCCCTGCGGGGATTAATAACGCAATCCGTGAAGTCATGGCAGACTTGGCTGATGTCAATGATGGCACTATTAAGCTAGTGTCTCCGTCCTTTGATACAGCAACCATTGGCAGTAACACGATTGACGCTTTTCCGTCTGGCACGAAGATGTTGTTTCAGCAGACTGCCGCACCTACTGGCTGGACAAAAGACACTACACACAATGACAAGGCTTTGCGTATCACTAGCGGCAGCGTAAGCACGGGTGGTAGCGTTGCCTTTGAGACAGCTTTTGCAAGCAAGACCCCTGCGGGTAGTGTTTCTGTCACTGTCAATAATCACACACTAACGTTGTCCCAGATTCCATCTCACAGACACTTTATTGCCGCCAACGTGACCAACAACAGTGCCACCACAATCACTGCAACAAACCAAACGAAACGCGGGGGGCACACGGAGTTAGCCTCAAATAACAATGAGGACTATCATTTAGGCGGCGTAAGCACCGAAGCGACGGTTGGTCGAACTTCTCCATCAGGTAGTGGAGGTGCCCACAATCACGGTGCATCGGGCACTTTTACTGGCACAGCAATCAACCTTGATGTTTCTTATGTTGATGTAATTATTGCAACGAAAGACTAATCCATGAAGCTGGAAGTCAAACATAACTGCCCACTCAATAACTTTGAGCCTTGCAAGCAAATGGAATGTGCTTGGTTTATTGAGATTCGCGGCACCCACCCTCAAACTGGAGAAGAGGTGGCTGAGTGGGGTTGCTCCATGGCAATGTTGCCTGTATTGATGATTGAGAATGGTCGTCAGACCAATCAAGCAGGTGCCGCCATTGAGAGTTTTCGCAATGAAATGGTAAAGGCAAATCAGTTAAACACAGAGATTATGGTAGCTGCCGCAGAGGGCCGCGCTCCTAATTTGATTGAGGGCTGACATGACTAAAGCAAATATTACACAGTACGACAATACAGCCGCTAACAACACAGACGTTCAGGATGTACCGCTTGGCGAGAACGCTATGTTCCCATCTCATGTAAACAATGCGTTTCGTGAGATTATGTCTGACTTGGCAGACATAAATGACGGTACAGTAGCAATGACCAGCCCATCATTTACCTCTGCTACGATTAGCGGGGGCACGGTTACTGGTATTACTGACCTTGCTGTTGCTGATGGCGGCACGGGCGCATCGACAGCATCTGCGGCTCGTGTTAATTTGGACGTTGACCAAGCTGGCACTGCTGTCGCCTTGGCAATCGCATTGGGGTAACAGATGGCTAATACATTCAAACTTGCAACCGACACTGGAGTTGGCACTGGTGCTGCTACTATCTACACCTGTCCTTCAGCCACATCGACAACAATTATTGGGCTATCAGTAGCCAATATTACTTCTTCATCTATCTCTGTTGATGTTCAGTTGGAGAATAACGATGGAGATAATATTTATCTTGTGAAGGCTGCTCCTGTACCAGTTGGCTCTGCTTTGGTTGTCGTTGGTGGCGACCAAAAAGTTGTAATGGAGGCATCAGATATTCTGAAAGTGACCAGCAGCACGGCAACGTCTGCTGATGTGGCTCTGTCTATTTTGGAGATTACCTGATGGCTTATACTGGCAAAAAGCCCATTGACCATACCGATGTAACGCAATCGCAGTCAATGACTGTGACTGATGACCTGACTGTTGACACCAATACTCTGCATGTTGACAGCACCAATAATCGTGTCGGGGTTGGAACGAGTTCGCCCGATAGCAGTATAACGGTTAGTGGAGCTTCTAAGGTCTTTAGCACAGCTACTAACAACAGCATTACAACATCGGTGAATACAAGCAGCAATTACGCACAAACTATCACGCTAAATGATGTTGGATTGGCTTTTGACAATAACAGTTCTATAAGGGGATATGCCTTTGGTAATAACGGCTCTGAGCGTATGCGTATCCAGTCTGGTGGCGGCATATCTTTCAACGGCGATACAGCCGCCGCCAATGCGCTGGATGATTATGAAGAAGGCACGTTTACTCCAGTATTTACTAGGGCGAGTAGTGGCTTTAGCACCACGCCTACTTACTCAACACAAGAGGGTGCTTATGTAAAAATTGGAAGCCTTGTTCATGCTGAAATTGAAATAAGGTTTGCCAATAGTTTTAGTGGCGGTAGCGGCAATTACCTTGTTAGCAATTTACCTTTTAACAACTCTGGTATGTCTAATTTAGAAGGAATAAGTTGGGGGCTTATGACTATCTTTAACCACACTTGGTCTTTTTCGAACACGTATGCTTATTTGTCAGGAACGGATGTTCATTTCGGTAGCGGTATGGGACTAGCAAGCAACACAACTAGTCAGTATTTAACATTTACAATTCAATATCGAGTAGCT
>VMHT01104413.1_pt1 | contig 17721 bp, 16 predicted proteins | sample 4693611 | NCBI WGS metagenome assembly VMHT01 (sample SAMN12280063, study PRJNA550983) | marine metagenome | isolation source: seawater sampled from same location over 5 years 0.02-0.2 micron viral filtrate | place: USA: collected off the coast of southern California halfway between the port... ...
CATTAATCCAATTTCTGTATTAAATGATTCTGGATTTGTAAAATCAATATTCTTAAACCTAGCATCAACCGCTGTGCTTCCTAATTTATTATCATCTACTAAAATATCTTTAAAAGCAGCTTTAAATCCTTCTTTATCTTCAGTAGCATTATAAGCATCAGATAAAACTTGATTTAATTGATTCATTCCATATTTTTTATCATTAAATGTAATTCCTGATCTTCCTCCTAGTACTTCAATACCATATTTACCTAATTTTTCATTAAAAGCAGATGTTAAATTAAATGGCTTTTCTCCTAAAGTAGCTCCATTTCCTTTTATTTCAAATTCTTGACCATCAATTGATAAATCTCCTTTACCTCCTGATGCCCCTATATTATCAAATAATAAAGTTAGTCCAACTTCTCCCATACCTACTCCTCTTGTTCCTTCATCTTGAGAAGTATGTTTAATTATTTTTTGAACTACATTAGTAGGTACACCTGTAGCTACTAAAGTTTTAATTAAATTTCCTGTTGAATTACTAGGAAAGTCTATTTTTTTACTATTAAGATAATTTATAAATTTCTTTTTATCTTCTATACCTAAATCTTCAATTAATTCTTGAATTTCTCTTGAAAATTTTTTAATAATTTTTGGATTCCATCCTGAGTCTGTTATTTCTTTCTTTATAGGGCGATAAGATTTAAAGTTATTAACTCTATTAAATAATTTATTTAATTGTTCTTGATCTAGTTCTAAACTTTGAAATAAACCTATTATATCTTCAGATGAATAATTTTTAATTACATCTGCAACTTTATCTTGTTTTTCTCCATCTTGATCATTGGGAACAATAGATTTATCAATTTCTATTTCTTGTTCCACAAGGGACATTAACATAACTTTATCTTCAGGGTTATCCATATCAGGATATCCTTTAGGAAATTTATATGCTATTTTATGTAAATATTTAGTTATTGGATCCATTATATATCTATTTCAACATCATCTTCTACTTCAACATCAGTTGTTGTTTCAGTTCCTGCTAAATCATCTCCTCCAGCACTTTCACTATCATCTTTATTGTCAGGAGCCCCATATCGTAAAATACGAGCAATAGCATCTATAGCTCTTTCTTCTTCAGGTAAATTAAGTAAATAATACTTTTTACCTTCAACTTGAGCTATCCAACTTGTTCTAGTATAGATTAAATAAAAATTAAATCCATTTTTTAGATTAATTCTAAAAGTTGTAGGTTTAGGTGCAACCCAATCTATTGATGATATAAAACTATCAAATTCATGGGTTAATAAATCAACTATTACTCTTTTTAAAATAGGAAATTTTGTGAATTCATCATACTCAACCGCAGCTGCTTCAGCTTGTCTTTTATTACCAACGAGCGTTGGGACAAGTAATCTAATCTTTTCCCTTAATTCTGCCGCTGTCATAATTATTTTTGTTTTGCTGTTGGACCTTTGCCTCCACCTTTTGCTTTATACGATGCTACTGCACCCGCAATAGCTTTTGCTGCTTTTTCGGATTTACCTGATTTTTTAATTTTATTAACTAATGAATCATAGTCTTCAGACATTCTTTTCTTTTGTTTAGCTGTTGGGCCTTTACCTCCACCTTTTCTTTTAATATTAGCTATGTATCCTGCTATATTGTCTGCGTCTTTTTTAGATTTACCTTTTTGCTTGTCTATTTTTTTAGATAATGACTTAAAACTTTCATTAGTCATTCCTTTTAGCATACGTTTTAAATCTTTAATTTCTTCAGCCATCCCACTCATATATCTACCTACTTTTGGATTAGTAGTTCCTTGCAATTCCTTAGCTAAAGCCATATAAGCATCAGACATTTTAGCTATAACTCCTCTAATATCCTCAGTAGTTTTATCTAGTTTTAATTCTTTAGCCTTATATTCTTTATAATCATTAGATGGATCTATATATGTACCTGAATTAGCATTATAAATTTCATCTAAATTTTCACTTACAGCCATTTCTTGTTTAAATTTAGAAAATAATTCTCTTGCTTTATCTCCTGATATTTTAGCTTCTTGTGCTGCTTTTTCTAATGCGTCTAATGCTTTTGCTATTTTACCTCCTTTTCTAAGTAAATCTTCATCTACTTTTCCATCTTGGTCTTCATCTTTAGCATCGATTTTTTTATCCCAAAACCCTTTAGGTAAGCCTTCTTTTAAATCTTTAGCTAATTTTTCAGCTACAAACTTTTTAAGTCCTGAGTATGATTCAGGATTATCATTTGAATCATAATTAGAATTTTCGTTTGAACCATAATTTGATCCATCATTTGCTCCTTCATTTACAGCTGCCGAGGGCATATATTCTGCTTCTTTAATATCTACTATTGTCTGTACTCCAGTTTGGAACCAATCTGATATAGCATTAGTTGCTAATTTGCCTCCGAGAAAATGCTTTAATAAATCTTCTAATCCTTTAGGACCTTCTCCTAACCATCTTTCAAAATAATCCTCAGATTCAAATTCAAATTTATCATCTGCAGTAAATAATTTTTCTGGTTTGTTTTGCATATTAGACATAGCAAAAGGCAATCCACTTCCTTCATGTCCCCCAAAATGAGATTCTGTTACATAAACTACATCAGCTTTAGGGGTTTCTTTATATTTAAACCTTATCATGTACCTTTTCTTATTGCCCATACTATCTTCTAATAGTACTAATTTATATGCAAATTGCTTTCCATTAAAGGCACGACGCCATTTATTGTAATTCATATTTTCCGTTATATTAGTTTCACTTAAATCATCAACAGAAGTTATATAATCTTCTACTGTTTCGTCTACTACGTCTGTAGCTACGTCAACTACGGCATCAATTTTAGGCTCATTTAATTCAAAGTCAAGATATTGTTTTGCCCCAACTAATGCATCTTTTGCTTTGAATATTTTACTTTGCCACCATGAAGGAAAATCAACTTCTCCTACACCTTCAAATTGATCAACCATTTTATATAATTCCATTGCTGCTTTACCAACTCTATATAAATCCCCTTTTATCATATGAGGTTCATTATCTTCATGACCTAAATCTAAATCTTCATTTACTTTTACATCTTCATCATCCATAATGTCCTTTAAAAAACTAAGAACTCTACCAAACTTTTGATTTTTAGAAAAATCTATTTGTTCTTTTTCTTGTACCTCATTATAAATTCCTACTATTAATTTAGCTAAATCTTGTACACTTTTAACTTCAGCAGACATTTTTGTCAAGACTGAGCTAGGGATGCTTACCTCATCAACTTTATCTAATGCTTTTTCAACAGCTTTACCTCTAGTTTTTTCGTAGTCAGATAATTTACCATCTTTATTTAAGTCTGCTTTTTTAGGATTTTTTAGAACATCTTTAATTAACTCCGTTAATTTAGGATCTCTTGTTTCTTTAGTTGCTTTTTTAGCCATATTAGTGGCACGACCGTACATCACTGCTTCAGCATCTTTACCATATTTTTTAACAAGATCTTTCTTGTTTTTTTTCATATTCATAATGATGTCTTCCCTTTTATCAAGTTCGGATTTAGAGAGCTTACGTTCGTTTAATGCCATTTTTATTTTTTATCAGCAGCTACAGAAGCTTTTCTGTAATCTGGGATTAATTTTTTTATTTCGCTTAAAGCTTTTCTAGCACGACCATGAGCGGCTTTAGATTTACCACTATGCTCAATTCTAAAAGTTTCAAATAGAACTTCTAGGCGCTCAAATAATTCTTGAGTTTCCATTTTTTTATAAATTTAATTATTATTATTTAATTAGCCCAGCTAATTTTTTAAATCTTTCTACTTCTTGTAAGTTTAAAGCAGCTTCAGCACCTAATACACCAGCAACATCAGAGTCACCTTTAGTAACATCTAATTTAGCATCTATAGGAGCACCATACTCACCACTTTCTAAATCTTCATTTGTTGCTTTAACAACATGAGCTCTAGTATAATAAGTAATAGTATTACCGATTTGATCAAGTAATTTTTCATCACCCATGCTTTCTGCTTTTTCTTGGGCTTTAGTTAAAAGACCTAATATAGCTGATACGTCAGATGATTCACCTGGGATTTCTGATTTTACTTCAATGTCTGATTCTTTAGATACGTCATCAATATCAATGTCTTTTTCAACATCAACATCTACATTTTCTTCGTCTTTAACATCAACATCAACGTCATCTTCTACATCAACGTCTTCTTGTTCTTTGATATCATCTTCTTCAAACTTTTGACCTCTCATCATTTCTTTAACGTCGTCTTCTTCATATCTAGCTCCTCTCATCATTTCTTTGACATCGTCATCTTTCATTTCTTCTTTAACGTCGTCTTCCATTCTTTCTCCTCTCATTTCTTCCTTAACGTCTTTAGGATAGTCTTTTTTGAGCTTAGCTAATTTATCTTCAAAGTCTTTCATGTTTGACTTTAGATCCGCTATGTGATCCTCAGTATCTTTAATAGCACCTTCATAGTGCTTTTCCATGTCTATGTTTCCTTTTTTAGAATCTTCAGCCTCAGCTAAAAATGAAGCTTTGATGATTTCTTTTAATTCTGATTTTTTCATTTTAAAAATTTATTTTTAGTTGGGTTTATTTATAAATATATTAGAAATTTTTCCTATTTGCTCTTTTTACGATATTTTGCGGATTTTGTGTTACTTACAAATTGTTTGCCTTTTTTACTACCACGTACTTTTTTAGCAACTGTTGCTTTTCTTTCAGCTTTTGTTAAAGATTGGGCCTTTTTTTTAGGTAAACACCTAGTAGTTGCTTTACCTTTTTTCATAGTACCACAATCACCCGCAATGTTACCTGATGTATTAATGCGTACCCAATTTTCTTTTTTAAACCAGTCACGTAAAGATTCATCAACTGCTTTTTTAACTCTTTCATATCCTGAACCATATGGGGCTGCTTTACCTTCTTCTTCTTTTACTAATTTATCAAGTATTTTAGATTGTTTATCATGTGATTTAACAGATTTTTGTAATTGTTTTACAATCTTTTTTACTTTAGCTCTTTCACTTTTATTTAATTCAGCCTCATTCATATCTTGTTTATCATAATAATCCTGTGGGTGGAATTTCATTTCAACAATTTTACCATCTTCTTTAATACTTTGACCATCAACTAAAATTTCAACTGGGTATGGTTTATTAGGTTTATCATACCAATAAGCCATTTCATAACCGCCATTGTCTAATAATTCTACTATTAAACCTCTTTTATAGTCTGTATCTTCGGCTTGAAGTATTACTTTTTTACCTCTAGGTAAAATTAAAGCAGCTTCAGGTACTCTATTACTGTCCTTTTCCTCGGCCATTATTTCTTTTTCTTTTTACCACTCATTTGACCTTTACAAACTTTAACTGCTCTACCACTTAAATAAGCTGATGATTTTTCACCTGCTGCTATTCTACGTTTTCTATATGCTTTACCTTTAGCACAAAGTTCTTCATTTAGTTGATTACCTAATTCTTCAATTTCTTTTAATTCAGCTTTAATCTCTTCATTTGTAAATTCTGGATTATTTTCTTTAATAAAACGAAATGTTTCTTTAATTGCTTCTCTATCTTCATTCATATAATCAGATGTTTCTCTTCTACGTTTTTCATAATCCGTTTGAAATTGTTTTTCTGTCTCTCTATTCATGTAACTTAGAAGTTCTTGCTTTTGAGCAATATTTAATTCCATCCAAGGTTTGCCATACTCATCTCTTGCAATCTTATCCCATTTTTCATTTTCTTCATTAATTGATTCATACATTCTTAGATCTTCTAATTCTGATTTTATTTCAGCTGTTCTTAAATCAATACGATTAAGTTTCATACCATATAGATCAGCAATTTCACCACCTTCTGGTTCTGCTTCTTGCTCCATATCTATCATTAGTTGAGCTCTTTCATCTTTTAAATCTTGAAGTTCTTGTTTTAAGTTTATTTCAGCATCTAATTTATCCATATATGAAGAACCATATTTTTTATTTAATGCTGCTTGTTTAGCTTTTTCTTTTTCATCTGCCATTTTAGCTGCTCTTGCTTTAACTAAAACAGGATCATTCATATCGGCTTCATCTAACCCAGTAAGCCTACCTGCTGCTCTTTCTTTTTCTATCCAATCACCTTTAGCTTTAGAATAATCATCTTTATCTTTTTGAAATTTCTCATCCTTAATTTTAACTTTATCAAACCAAGTATTTTCTTCTGGGAACATTTCTATATCAACTTTTCCATACCTTTGTAAAGTACCTTCTTTCCAATCTTCAAAAGCCTTCATATCACCTACTAATCTTAAAGAATCATCTGGGTTAGGAAAATGTATTGCATCTTTATAAGATGGTCCTTCTTTTCCATCAGGTTGCATTCTTGTAAAATGAATATTTTGATATTTATCTTTAAATGTATCTGTAACCATATCAAAAGTTAAATCATTAAGATTTACTTTAATACCTTCTTGAATTACATGCTCTTTAATATATTGGTCTTTAAACCATTTTTTAGCGTTGAAATCTCCCATTTAATTTTATTTATAAATATAATTATTCCTTTGCTTCTTCCCAAAGCTCAATGGTTTTATTAAGTGCTTCAAGTGCTTTTGCTTTATTTACTCCACCCCTCCATGTTTCAACATCACCTTGTTCTGAAAGGTATGATTTATTTGATATATCTAAACTATCCATTACCCAATCTTTATACCATGTTATAAAAGTATCAATATTACCATTAGTTGTTTTTTTAACCCATTCATCCCATAATCCAGTTATTTTTAAATTAGTTTCAAATTTTTTAAAACAACTAAAACATTGACCTACTCCCTTGTAATAACTTGAATCAAGTCCATTATTCATTATTTTATTACATTTTGGACAAAATAAAGGAGTTTGTAATGATTTTTTAGCCGAATCTAATTTAGTAATATTTTGTTTTATACCATTTTTAATTGTCCATTTACGACCATTTTCTTCCCATACATCACCTTCTTCATAAAAAGATTGTTTTTTACTATAACCTACACTTTGGCCATTTTTTTCATTATGCTTCCCTGTCATTAAATTTCTAAGACGAGTAACATCTTTTTTGCCAAATTCTTTTTTTAAAACATTATCACTCATTTGTTATAATTTTTAGTTCTTTAATTATATTATTAATGTCATTTAAAGATAAATGACCTTTAATATGTAATGATTTTATTTTTTTGGTTATATCTTTATAATTTACTTCTTTAACTTTATTAGAAACAATTCTTTGTACCCTTGTTTTAGGGGAGTTTTTATCATATCCATTAGATAAAGTATTTAAATTAGTATTCATATTTCTTTTTATTTTAGGTTCATAATTTTCTCCATTGTAACTATGGTTATGGTATGAGGGTTCTTCCTTCATTATTTTTCCAATACTCCTTTGTTTTGAAGCATTAGGATTATACCCAGGTGAAGATATTTTTATCATAACCCTAATTTTTTTAATTGTTTAATAGTATCACTAGCTGATGTATGTAATATTCCTATACCACCCTGAGATATCCATTGGTCTATATTTGATTTTCTATCATCAATTAAAATATGATTAGGAGCTGCATAGTTTTGTTTATTTCTAGCTTGTGCTAAAGTTAATCTTATTCCTGGTAGATTATTTCTTACCCATAATCTTTTACCTAATCTTGATACTTGAGATCTTGAAGGAGATGATAATAATTCTACATCATAATCTTTTATATAATCCCAATAATTTTTCCCATCTTCCATCCAAGGCATTCCTACCCAAAAAGCTATACCAGGTTGATCTGCTAATTCCCAAAATTTATCTTTACCATATTTTTTTTCATAATCTGATGGAGCAATACCTTTTGAATACTTTTTAAACCTATTATCAAAATCTGTTATAACACCATCCATATCAGAAAAAATTTTATATTTAGTTCTAATCTTTTCTAAATCTTCATTTATATTAGTAGTAGATTTTACTATGTTTAATATTTTTTCTACATTAGGATGATCATTTTTAGCATCTACTATTTGATAAGCCCTAAGAGGTTTTTGTTGTTTAATAGCTAAAAAAGCTCTATGGTTACCATCCGCTACTTCACCTGTACTGTCTATTGTTATAGGAGGTACTTTAGATAAATCTAATGTTCTTGGATCTGAGTCTGAGTCTCTAAAGTATTTTTTTATTTTGCCCTTAGCGTATTCTTCATATTTTCTATCTCTTTCTTTATATACTTCAGGATCGAGTTTTAGTTTAGTATGTTGTATCAACTTAGGGCCTTCTATTTTGTACTTATCTATATGAAAAATAACTCTTTTAAATTCAGCATACGAATCGTTTTTATAGTTATAATCTAATAATTCTTTTTGTTGGGGGAACATTTGAAGTAGTAACTTATGTATTTTTTCAGCTTTATTTTTATCTCTAAGAACAGCTCCAACTAAATTAAAATCGTCCATAGACATTTGATTTTCATTCATTTTTTGTTTTTTTAATCTTTGAGTTTTTGCCTTGGATGCTTCTTTTCTTTTTTCAGCATAATCTAATGCTGTTTTCAATCTTTTCTTAACTTTAGGATCTTTAGCTCTATTATAAGCTGCTCTTACTCTTTGATGCACTAAATTTATTACTTGGGATTGACGTGCATGTGACTTTGATTTAAAAGATTTTTTACCAAAAGTGTCTACAATATCTTGTCTTGTTGAAAATTTTACCCCTACTGTATCCTTAGGATCTTCATCTGTGTATAATCTACGTTTTGATCCTTCAGGTTTTTTACCTGTACCTTTTTTAGGATCTTTTTTCTTTTTTCTACCTTCTTCTAAAGGAATGTTTAATTTGGGAGCTCTTTTTTTCCATAAAGCTTTTATATCAGCTCTATCTTCTGGGTTTAGATTTAATGTAAATTTTAAATAATTATCAATTACTTGTTCTAAAGGTTTTCTAGATTTTTTAGCCTGTAAATATAAACCTTCTAAATTAGCATCTATTTCTTTTTCTAATTTATAATAATCAGGGGTGCCTAATGCTTTTCTCCAAATTTTCCACCATGGTTTTTTTGAAATTTTATTAATTTCATCTCTTTCTGCTCTATCAGGTTCCATTTCTTTACCTTTTTTTACATTAGGTCCTGATTGCATTAAGTGTTCAATTTCATGTCTAATAGTATTTCTTATATCCATAGAAATTTGTTCCCACATTCTAGGTAATTCATCTAAAGGAATTCTATAGTTTAATTCTACCTCAGGCATTTCTTTCATAGGACGAGCTACTCCTGCACTTCTAAAATCATCAACAAAACTAACTTTTGCTTTATAATCAAAAAATAAATGAGGATAATCAAATTCTCTACCAGGTCCTACTTCCAATTCAAAATATCCTTTACTTTCACCATCCTCAAAATCACCTTTCCAGGCATTCAAAGTAAATCCTGCTAATTTAGTTACTAATGAATCATATTTTCCTTCTTTTAAAACTTCTTTAGCTACTTCTTTTACAAATTTATTTAACCCAAAATAATCTTTATTTTCACTTAAAAGTTCATTATCATGTCCACATTTATGACATATAAATAAATCATTTCCACCATCTACTATATTCCAGTCCCAACTACAGTTATCACATTCGATTTTTTCACCTACAATTGCTTCATTTATACTAGATCTAATATCACCATCTAAAGAATCTGTCCAATTTCTAAAAATCATATTACCTTCCTGATATGCTTCTCTTTCAATAGCATCTAAATCTTCATCTTTATTAGTATTTGTAGTTTTAATGTTTCCTAATCTATCTTCTAAATTTTGAATGTGATGAATCATTTCATGAGCAAATGATCTTGCAATATCTTTAGGATGTCTACCTTCAGTAAATAATGTTATTGTATTATTATTAGGATCGTAGTAAGCTGTTTTACCTAAAAAATTACTCGCATTTTCAGTATCACCATCTATAAATTCTACTGATGGTAATGGAGAAATATTTAATCCCATATCTAACATATGTTTAGTAAGAGCAATTAATATACTTTGTAAGTCAATTGATTTACTATATGTAGAATTTTCTTTTAATATTTCTGATACTGATGGTCTTAAAATAGAATATATTTCTGATTTTTCTTCTACTTCATTAGGTAAAAATTTAATAAATTCTTCTTCAGATTTCTTTAAAGCTTTTCTAGCATTAGTACCACTCATATTAGGATCATAAGTAGGTATAACTTTAACTACTATATTAGGATATTTTTTCTCTAAATCTTCTGTTCTTGCTGATACATCATCTAAGTCATCTTGTCTACCTTCTCTGTATCCTATAACAAAATAGATAACATCTTGGGGATTATTTTTAGCTAAACGTAAAATATCTCCAATTGGGGATTTAGATGGTTGTATATTAACTTTATTAGCTAAATAGCTTTTATAAATGTCCCATACTAAAATAGCCTCTTCTTGTTCAATACCATCACGAACTTTCCCACCAACAAATACTGTAAATTCGTCAATTTCAGGAAATTCTTGTAATGCACGTTTTACAATTTCAAAATGACCTCCTGTAGGTGGTTTAAAACCCCCTCCATATGCTGCTAAAATTTTACCCATTAATAAATGATTTTAATTTTGCTTGTGCTTCTTCTGCTGATACTGAGTTGTCAATAACATTTTTTACCCCCTCATCTGCTAATAATGCTTTAATTTGAGCATTAATTTCTGCTTTTCTTTTATCTGATCTTGCTTGTGCTTTAGCATCTTTTGGTTTTGTGTTTTTTGGTTTAAAAGGTTTTAAATATTTGTCAACTATATCTTCCAAATTATCTAATTTTTCATCTTTTAAAAGATTTGATACAGATACAAAATTGTCACCAAATGCACCTTTATAAACATCATAGTTTTGGGTAACATCATTCCATGTACGCATTACAATAGCAGGTGCTAAACTTCTATCTTCACCACCTGATTTATCAAATCTGTCTTGGTTTTGTTTTAATGAACGTTCTAGGTCAGTATAAACATAAAGCATAAATACTTCATACCCAGCATTTTCTAATTCATCTTTTAATTTAAGAGTAGCTCGACTTGATGCAGCTGTTCCATCTAATATAAATGATTCCCTATTAGCTATAGCTTTAGGTAAGTCTTCATCTTTTAATTTTGATGCTGCTTGTCTCATTAATTTAGCAGCTTCGCTTCTTTCTTCAGGTGTAGCATTTTTTAAATCTAAACTTACTCCTGCCTTTTTTAATAAAGGAACAAAATCTAAATCTAAATTATATGTTGTTAAGCCTGAAAGGTCTAAACCACGCAATATATAACCTTTACCGGCTCCAGGAGCTCCTGCTAATATTATTGCTTTTGGTTTTTCAGTTGCTTCTTTTAAAATGTTAACTAAGCTAATCATAGGATTTATTTATAAATATTATAATTTCCTTTTAGCTGTGGTTTTAAATTCAGTAAATGTTGGAGAATGTCTTGGATTTTCTAAATCAAATAATTTTTTTACAGTTAAAAATAAATCTATATTTTCTTTCTGTGTGCGCTTTGATTCATACATTTCCCACCCTTTTCCTTGTATTGCTCCTTCTTTAGGTCCTCTTTTTGAGGATTTTAACCAAAGTATACCATACCTATCTGGGGTTTTACCAAAACACTCTTCATAACATTTTCCATAAACAGCGGTCTGCAAATCGTAAGTAGTTTGTAAATGGTTAGAAGTTTTAAAGTCAATTATCCATAATTCACCATCAATTTCACATACCATATCACAAGTACCTGCTACTTTTAATTTATCTGAAAATATATGAACTTCGGTTTCAATAAGAGTAGGATTATATGTTTCCCAAAAGTTAACAAATTTTAAAAACATCTGCCAAACATCAGGATTGTACATAGGATGTCCATTCTGTAAAAAGTTTAATTCTTTACCATTTAAATAATCTTCAATCATTTCATGCACTTGAGTACCTTCTTCACCTGCTTTTCTTTTAATCCAGTCTGCAGAATACCCTACTTTTTTTAACCAATCCTCAAAATGTTTTCCTTTTGGATAGTAACTTAAGACATAAGTTATAGATGGATAGTATTTACCATTTCTTCTATAATATCTAGAATCTGGTAATGTAATTTGTTTAGCATCCTCACTTATTTCTAAAATTCTATTGTAGGATTTTTTAATTTTTCTTTTACTCATGCTAATTGTAATTTTTTTTCCATTAATTCATAATTAGTTAATGGAGTGGTAGTTTGAATTAATTTAGTGAAATCATTGAATCCCATCTCACTAGGGTCTTTCCCTTGAAGTTCTACCATGTATACTTCTTTACCTTCATTTATAAATTCTTCAGCGTATTTTATTGATTTTTTTAATGCATCTGAATCTAATGCTATATATATTTTTCTTACTGTTGATGTTACTATTTTTTTCATTAATGAACCCTGTATATTGCTGCCTAATAACGGGATCGCATTTCTTTTAATAGCAATAGCATCAAACGGACCTTCACATAATATCAAAGGTAAATCCCAATTAATAAACAATTCAAAAGGTATTATATTTCTTGATGCTTCAGGATTTTGATATTTTTTATATGGATCTTTTTCAAATGATCTTCCTGTAAAATAGTTTAACTTACCATTTTCATCATATGAAGGAATTATAATCATGTTACTATAAGTTCCATATTCGCAATAACCTAAATTATATTTTTTAATATCATCTATTGTTACCCCTCTATTTTTTAAATAATTCCATGATTTTTTACCTACTAAATCATTAGCATTGGGGTTAATTGATATAAAATTTTCGGGCAATTTTAAATCATTTTTAACGTTTTTAATATTATATTCTTTTTCGTTATCTACTAATTTATATAATTCTGTAAATTTGTCCGATGATGCCTTTAATTGTTTAAATAAAGTAGATATCCTAGTACCTTTTTTACCACACACCCAACAATGCCAAGGATTATATCCTTTTTTATTTTCTGAAAAGTTAACCTCTAATTTTGGCTTATTGTGATTACAAAAAGGACAAGTATAAGCTTGATTGCCTCTTGCAGTTCTTTTTCCTGTTCCTAAAACAGAATTTACTAAATTTACTAAAAGTTCATTTACCATGAGCAGTAATATACATAACCAATTTAGCTAATCAAAGCTATATTAATCGAAGTCTTTAGTGTAAAATTTTCCTAAAATATTATCATTCCAAAATTCATCAGGGTTTTCTAATGCTTGGTAAACAAATAAATATTTTGTTTCGTAATATGTTAAAAGTTTTTTATTAGGACAAGCTATAATAATAGATCTATCCCAATTTTCAGGTGGCTCTGCTTTTATTAATTCTTGTAGTTCCTTATTTGATCCCCAGTAAGTTTTCCAATCTGATTCTTTTATTGCTAATTTATAAGAAGGTCTTCTACCAACTACGCCTTCATATTTAAGTAAATCTTTTTTTCCTAATTTTACTTTACGAGTAAAATATAAAATTTTTTTCCCAATATATTTTTTTTGAGTTGGTAAGTGGGTTATTTTGTAAACAAACCCATAAGAATCATCAGGAAAGTCTGATATATCTGTAACTTCCTGATTGTTGTATGTCCAATTTATCATGTATCGAAATTTACTACAAACGTTGTATCAGTATTAAGAGAAATAGGTATGGGTTGTGCTAACTTACCTACTGCCACTAATTGATACGCCTCATTATATAAACCAATAGTAGTTACATATGGGCTAAAATACGACCCCGTTGCAAAGTCATAATAATTCTGTGAGTTATTTGCTTCTGAAAGATCAGAGAAATTAGTAATGTCTTCAAATTTTAATTTTAAAATAATAAGTCCACTTGCATTAGGAATTGAATTAGTGTTAATTACTGTTAAAGAATCTAAAGTATATCCTCTACCAGGATTAACTACAGTTATGTTAGATATAGTTCCATCTGATTCTACTGTTACATTTACTGTTCCTCCTTCTCCAGAAGCTATACCTGTGTCTACTGCAAGTGTATATACTCCTGCATCTCCCCCATCATTATAAGTTTCAGAAAATATAGATGATGAAAGTTGATTATTAACAGTTGTTAATTGATTTTGAGGCCTTAATGCAGATGGATTTTGAGTATAGGTATATTCATTATCTCGTATAGTACATTTATATTGGTTTTCTCTTATTGTAATAGATGATGAAAATGATAATGATGCTGAATCAAGATTTCTATTTCCAGTTCCAGCAACTGATCCTATGTTTTTAGCCATTTGTTTTAGAGTACCTTCTCCAGATGTAGTTAATACTGCTATTCCTTGAGAATAAAATATTTGTCCTACACTACCTGAAAATACTTGGGTACCAGCTGCATTAGATTGGGTTGCAATTAAATTACCTTCTCCATCATCATAAATAAAACTTCTTGTATGATTTAAAGATGAAGTATAAGTTAAATTAAATTGACCACAAGGTATTTTTTCACCATATAATTTAGAAGGTATTGATATTACTGTAGGACCATTTAAATTTGTAGATGATGAAAATTGTGCAAAATCTCGATTTTGTGTTTCTGATGTTTGTAAATAATTATCAAATCTAGGTCCTGTTGTTTTACCTATAAATGAATCATATTCTGATATTACACCTGGTATTAAACTAGCCGTTGAGGGATTATCGCCAAAAGATTGGGTTAAATAATTACTATAGTATAATTGTTTAATATTATTAAAAACTAACACTTGATCTAATCTAGTATTAAATCCTGTTGGGTAAGAACCAGATACATATGGTCCTTGCATACATTGATAAATTTCAATTCCTACATTAGAACCTGTCATTTCAGAACCTACAAATGTAAAGTCCTTGTTAGCATTAAATGGGGTAATAACTACCTGATTTGTATTAAATTGTTTGAACGCAGCCATTCATCTTAGAAATCTAATTTAACTCTTACAAGTAATTCTTTTGTAAAATCTTTCTCTAAAGGTCTTGATAATTTAGCAGTTGCTAATAACTCTTGAGAATCATTATACAATCCTACAGTTGTAATAAAAGTTGTTGGGTTTTCTATAAATGAATCAAATAAAATAGCTCCAGTAGAAGATGAAATAAATGATGGGTTGGTTGAATAATTAAATTCGCTATTTCTAGCTCTACAGAAAATAAAATCAGATGATAAATTTTCTTGGCTATTTAAAGTAAATCCAGTTGGGGAGGTTGGGGTTAAACCACCTCTACTTAAAGCTTGTATTAATAAACGAGGATTTCCTCCTGCTGTATCATAAGCATCATATGATCTACTAGTATTTAAATCTATTCCGCCATCAGCTATTTGTCCATCTAAAGCTTCACCATTTAAGATTAATAAATCAACGTCAGGTAAAATCCAACCATATGATCCTGAAGATGGAGTCCAACCATCTGCTTGACCACTATACCCTTGGGCTACTGTTCCTGCAGATCCAGATATAATATTATAATATCTACCAGCATCTGAAAATTGAGCTACTGAGTTTACTATACTATCATCTGTTAATATTAATTTATCCGCAGCAGCACTTGTAGATCCTGATATAACTAATGTCCAAGTTCCTGGTAGGATGCTTTGTTTATATCTTGCTCTTTCTAAATTTATTACATAAAAGTATGAAGACGAATAATTACCAAATATAAAGGATGCATTTTCATCTCCTAACACTAAGTTTCTATACTGGCCATAATTAGTTCTTGTAGGTGTAGTTCCAATAACTAAAGGATTTAAAAAATCACTTCCACTACCTACACTATCACAATAAGCAACATCAAATTGAATTTCTGCTGTATCATCAGTTGATGCTGTTTGGAATACTGTAATGTAATATTGGGCAGCTGCACTAGCTAGTTGAGCTGAACTTGTGTAATATTCTCTTAAAGTAGGTGCATTATTACTCCACATAGGAGAAGTAACGGAGTCATTACTTAATACTACTTCATCGTTTGATAGTGGTATATATGCTCCTCTTGTATTATCTACTGCCATATTTTAATATTTTATGATGTTGTTGTTCTTGTTATTTGTAATGGAACTTGTATTCTAGCTCCACTATCTAACCCAATCACAGTTAATGTAGCATATATATTAGAGTTAGTACCAAATAATATATTATTTCCAGTTCCAATAATTGTTAATTGTGTTCCTATTACAGTTTGGGAAACTGATGTTCCGTTAGTAATAATTTGGTTATCATTTGATTGAGCTAATGATATTGCAGCATCACTTTCTATTCCTGTTGCTGTAAACTGTTTTGCTACTCTTACATCTGAAATTGTAAATGAATATCCTGCTTGTTCTGTTGTTCCTTCTCCACTATTATTTCCTAAATAATTTAAAGTGTTTGGTGTTATTCTATCTACGCCTAATTGAGGTATTTTAAGAGCATTTACACCAGCTATAACAGGCATAACTTGTGTTCCTCTATTTAAAGTAACTAATTTATATTTCATCATTTGGGTTTCATCTGGGAATGCTTCCATTAATGGCATATTTTGTATAGCTTCACCATAAAAAGCTGATCCAGATGGATGATTAGGATTATATAATGTGTAGTCTATTTCATCATCAGATAATGCAAATTGAGTTATATTAAAAGAGCCGTCACCTTTGGCTAATAATTCTCTTCCTTTATTAGTCAAAATAGCATCTACTGTTACTACTTGATTATTTAAATATCCCATATTATTGTATTTTATTTATAAATATATAATTTTTTAGTTTCTATTCCAAGTTAATCAACACTTTCGTTACTAGCTTCCCTATCAGTTGCGGTATCTCCAGGGAATGCATTTTTCTGTCTTAATTGATTTATAATATTCAAAGCATTTGCTGATTGAACTTTACTTAAATCTTTTGGTATTAAAAATCCACCTCCTGTTTGAGTTAAGTATCCCTGAGATCCCCTTACTGATGGATTATTTTTAGTCATTACTTTTTGTTCATTTTCAACTCTACGTTTTATAGTAAATTTAGTTATTTCTCCAGCATTCAATCCATTTAATACTTCAGATGGATTTCTATCTGTTTTTATAAATGTAGGTAGTGTCATTCCAATTAATCCCCTTGCTTGAGTTTTATATTGTAATTCATATCCTACACAACCTGGGTATAAGTTTACCTCTGTTGTAAAGTTATTTGCTAAACCTCCTATGTTTAACATAGTAGAATCTAAAGTAATTACTATATCATTTAATTGAGTTGCAGTAATAAAACTGGCATTTATAAAGGCTGCTGATATTGTAATAGTATCTCCTACAGCATAGCCTGTACCAATAGCTCCTCCAATTCCAAATATAAAATCTGAAGCATATAATTCGTAAGGTGTTACACCTCCACTCATTGATCTTCCTGCACTAGGAGTAATTTGAATTTCAGCTCCTGTACCTGTACCGTTTGTTGAAAAGTCACCAGCAGACTGTTGTGCAGTTACATTAGAAGGAGGAGTAAAATAATTTCCAATAGGATACCCTGGAAAGTCATTATTTGGAGATGAGACTACATTTGAAGTTAAAGGTGTAACATTTTGAACAAATGAGCCATTAGGTGGAGCTATACTTGCATCAGATGATGAGTAATAGAAATTTTGTATTTCTTCAATTAAAAATTCTTCTTCAAATGCAATTGATGATGTTAATGCACTTACAGTTTCTGATAAAAGGGTTTTAAATCCTTCTACTCTTAAAATATCACCTCTTTCAATTAAAAATGGTGATTTATTA
>VMHT01196483.1_pt1 | contig 17711 bp, 18 predicted proteins | sample 4693611 | NCBI WGS metagenome assembly VMHT01 (sample SAMN12280063, study PRJNA550983) | marine metagenome | isolation source: seawater sampled from same location over 5 years 0.02-0.2 micron viral filtrate | place: USA: collected off the coast of southern California halfway between the port... ...
AGCAACACCTAAAAAATATGATTTCGCTTATATGAAATTAACTAACCCTCCCGAGTTTTATAAAAACTTTGAAAAACAAATATATTTTAAAAATGAAGAAACTAAATAAAAATATATATAATAATATAAAATGGATTTATATGGAAGTGGAGCAGCAATAGCACAAGTAAATTCTCAAACTGCAGAAACAAGGGCTTTAAATGAAGCTACTGCCGATTTTAATAATAGTTTAGCTGAACAATTAGATCAAGCTAATTTAGAACAAGATGAAGATAGAAAAGCAACTCTAACAAAGAATATTACAAGTGGAGTAACATCTGGAGGTAAATTAGCACTTGGTAAGGAAATAAAAGCCGGAGCAAAAAGAGGAATTTTAGGAGCTGGTAAATTTGTAAAAACAACTAAAGCAGAAAGATTCGCTAAAGAAGATGAGCAACTAGCTTCACTTCCTACATTAGAAGAAGGACAAGATTTAATAAGAAGAGGTATAAGACCACCATCACCGGAATTAGGACTTCAAAGTACATTAAGAGAAGGAGAACAAGCAACCGCGGAAACTGCTGATGAATTAGGTGCTAGTGTTGATGTAGCTGGTGAAGCTAGTGAAGCTGTAGAAGGAAGTACTAAAGCATTAGCTAAAAAAGCAACAGAAGAAGCACTTGAAAAAACTGGATTAAAAGAATTAGGTTCACTAGCCGGTAGAGCTGCAACATTTGGTAAGGCTGGTGTAGCTGGATTAGGTGGGGCTTTAGACATTGGATCTGATATAAGCCGAGGATTAGAAGGTAAGAGTGGTATGGAGGTATTTGGTAGTAATGCAGCATCACAAACGGGTAATTTATTAAACATAGCCGGTAGTGCTTTAGAAGTATTTGGTGTAGCTACTGGTGGAATTTCTCCATGGGCTTTAGTGGCTGAAGGAACTGGTGCCGTTTTAGGTTTAGCCGGTGCTATTACTGAAGGTATAGGAGAAGAAGAAGCAAGTGTTAAAAAAAAGGAAAGCGCTCAAACAGACATCACATCACAAGCAAGGGGTGAAACAGTAGCTTCTCAAGTTACTCAAGCTATTGGAAGAACTGAATAATTTTTATTTTTTATTTTTTTAAATTTATTATTATTATTTATTTTATATATTATATATTATAAAATGAGTTCTTATTGGAGAAACGATGATAAGATTAAAGTATCACAAACACAAGTATCTATTCCTTCAACTAATGGATTAACTTATACATCAACAGCCGGACAATCTGGTCGCCGTGTTGATTTTGAAATACCGCCTACTGTTAAATTTTTAGATGGTAAAAATAGTTATCTACAGTTTGATATTAAAGTAGCACTACCCGCCGGTCGTACACCTACACGTCTTCATCTAGACCCTTTTATTGGGGGTCAATCTGTTGTTAAAAATCTGAGAATTTACTCCGGTAATAGATCCGTGTTATTGGAAGAAATATCTGACTACAATGCTAAGGTTCAAATGCAGTATTCCTATAATCAAGATGATAGTATGAGAAAAATGAGAGCCTTAAAAGAGGGTTCTTTAGTTACTACTATTGATAATCGTGGTACTCTTGGAACATCTGTATCTAATAATATAGATTTATCTTCTAATCCATATTATAAACCGGTTGGAACAGTACCGGCTGGTCGTGACTGGGGTGATGAAACTGATTTCTTAACTGCTAAATTATCACTTCCTATACATAGTGGACTATTCGCGGATGGAGGTGATAAAATCTTCCCGGTTCTTATGACTATGGGTTTGTACGTGGAAGCCGATTTGGAAGACCCCGCAAGATATCTTAAGCAGTTAGATAGTGTTAACCGTAATCGTAGAATGAAGCAGAACCCGGTATTTCATGGTATAGATGCAGCTGGAGCAAATTTAGGTGTTGATAACGCAACTGATAGAACTACAATATTTTTAGGAAAGCAAAATAATATGATTAGTGTAGAGAACTGTCCATTTATTAAGGGTGAAAAAATTGGTATTTGTAGCGCTACTAATCCTCTTCAAGAATGTTCTTTAACAGTTGGAGGAGCTGTAGCAGTGCAGACTCACCCTACAATTACAAATATAGAAGTTGATGGTGGATATGTTAAATTAACTACAACAGCCTTTAGAAATAGTAATGTAGGAACTGGTGTAGATGCTACAACTGATAATTTTATTCTATTTAGTGCAGCACTTGATACTAAGCGTGTTCAAGTTGATGATTTAACAACTCAACTATTAGCACCTAGCACTTCATACCCCGCTACCACTACAATATCTGACTGTCAACTTGTATGTCAACAAGTTGGTCTTGATCCTCAATATGAGGCTGGTATGATGAAGAAAATGAAAGACGGCGGTTCAATTGAAATTGATATTCCTAGCGTTACTAATTATAAACATTCATTACTAAAAACTAATCGTAATGCTACAGTTAATCTAGCTGTATCAAATACACGAGCTAAATCAATGATTGTTATGCCTACTGATGCTACAGTCTTATCTCCACCCGCTCTAATGGCTGGAACTCAAGAAACATATGAAGAAGAAACTAGTGCTATGGATGGACAGCTTCATAGTATACGTAGCGGTCAATGTGGAATAATCGATAGACTGACATCGTATCAAATGGAAGTTGATTCAAAACTCGTCCCCGCGCAGCCTATCGTAGTATCAAAAATTAATAAAGGTGTTTCTATAGCAGCACAGCCTCTAGTTGAATTAGAAAAAGCACTAAAACAAGCCGGTATTGTTCCTAGGTCATTTGTTGATTATAATCGTAATTTCTTGATAGGAAGAGCTTACGCTGTAAATGATGGTGTTTCTAATCTTAATAATAAATCTAATCAACTTCAATTATTTTATAATGAAACTACTGCTGCCGGTGTAGACCTACCTAGTGAGAAAGACAAGCTCCTCTACTGTTTCTTATACCACGTACGCCGTATATCCATAAAAGGAAATTCTGTAACGGTTACTTTGTAAATGAATATTTTCTATGTATATTTTTAAAATTATTTTGTAAAATTATTTTATATGTTATAATATAAAATGAGTCGTAAGTATTTGAACGTTCAACCTAATAACGTCCCCGCCTCCTCAAAAATAAGCCATGCACGTGGTAACCCGATTCTTACGGTGACGCTAGGTAGACAAGATGCTATGTTAGATTTATCATCTCTTCGTCTATCCGGTGATTTCAATGTATGGAGAGATGCAGCTGGTACTCTTCACCCTACTGACGCAGCAGCTGCTGAGCTTAGAGCTTCTCATAAGCTAGGAGTTTATGGAATAATAGATCAATTAGTTTTTCGTCATGCAGAGACAAAACAAGTAATTGAACATATTAGACACTATGGACGATTTATGTCTTCATATATGCCGGTTATGGCTGGCTCTCAAGATACAGCTGGACATCTTTCTAAGACCGCATTAATTATGCCTAATTATCAAGCGTTCCGTGACAGTGTTATTCGTAATACGCGTAATAGTGTATTTTGTATCCCTCTTCCTAGCGGGCTTACCCTAGGGGTTTCTCAACTACCCCTTGATAAAGTACCCCTAGAAATAGAAATTCATCTAGCACCGGATTCACAGTTTTTCTATTCAAGTGATGCTACAACTGCTAATATTTCTAACGCTTTTTATGAATTAAGTAATGTTGAAGTTACGTGTGAAGTAGAAACTGGAGTTCAATCTCCGGACACTGGTGTTTTAGAATTCAATTCTATTACTTCATATTTCTCAACTCTTGAAAGTACTAATTCTATTATTAATTTTAATCTTGGATTATCTAAAGTATTAGCTTCATTCGTAAACTTTGTTCCTTCTAATTTTATCAATAATCTATCACAAGATGGTTTCCTTACTTATATGCCTACTTTAAAACCTAACGCAGCGGGTACTGGTGACGGTGGTATAGCTAACCTAGAAACTATATCATTCCTTCGTAATGGTGAGCGTTTCCCTAGTGCTTTTGAAGTTGAAAGTGTTTATGATACTACTACTAACGCTACAACTGTTGTAGACCCTCAAGTTATTAAGTCCTTCCTCAATTCTATCATTCCGGAGAAAGACCATACTAGAACTTCCGCTTCTCCTCTTACTTCAAATCGTAATTTTACCGGTAATCAAAATGCAGCTACTGGATATCGTTTTATGCCGGACACTGGAGCAGTTTATGGCGTAGGTGTTCTTTATGATATGCTTGATAGTGAAGGTGTTGATTTCTCTAGCTCACAGTTCTCTATTCAAATGAAAAACGGTTTAGTTGATGGTAATCCTATTTCCGCGTATCTATTTATTAAATCTAAGGTTGTTGTAGCGTGGTCTGTTGATAAGGGTGTTCAAGTTGTTATGTAAATATTTTCTATTGATTAATTTTTTTATGTTTTATTTTTTTGTTTTTTTATATATTATATTTATATAAAATGATGAGTGATTCTACACCTAAAGAAGATCGTATCCCGGACCTTATTAAAATTGGAGCTATTCCTACAGAGTACGGACAGTCCTTACACACGGATGTAATTGACGCTTCGACTTTTTCGGACCGTCGAGTTCGTTTTACTCTACAACGAGTAGCTGGATTTCTACACAGTGATAGTAAAATTACTTTAACCGTAACACCCCTAGCTACTGTTGCTAAAGGTTTTTTTCCTTTGAATATTGGTATTTCTCAGTTAATCAAGACCGCACAGCTTTCTATTGGTAATAAAGTCGTTTGTTCTATCGATGACTACAATCAATTTCACGCATATCAATCAATGTTTATTTCTAATGAAGATAATAAAGAACGTGAACAGTTTTTATCTCAGAGATGTATAGCACATATGCCCGTTTATGATGACCGTACTGCTGGAGTTGATGATAAACCACCTAATAGCGCTAAGAAAATTGGTATAGATGTAGGACGTAATCCGGTAGTAGCGGCTGCTGGAGGAGCTGGTACTTTTGAACTTCTTCCATTTATGCATTTAGATGGAACAAGCGCTCAGACTATTAGTGATGCCCCGGTTTACTCTGTCTATCTTTCGGATTTATTCCCCTTCCTCAAGTTCAATATGCTTCCTATGCAGCTCCTAGATCAAGAAGTCCATATAGACCTAACATTTGTAGACCCTACTACTAGTTTATCGGGTGGTGTTCAATCACAGCGTGTATGTGTGAATAATGGTGATGCTGGTGATGCTCTTGGATTTAAAGTAAATCAAAATGAATGTAAGCTTATTTATGATAGTATTACTTATGATGGTGATATTATGGATAAGTACGCACAACAAAATCCTAAATTAGTATTTCAGTATGTAGATTATCGCCTCACTAAAAGAACGGGTGTTTTTAATGCTGGAGCGGGTACTAATGACTTTTCTAGTGTAACTCTTCCTATTGGAGGAAATGGTCGTCTATGTTCTAAGGTCATTTTTGGTCTTCAGTCTAATGCTAATTTTGTTGCTAAGTCTCTACTTAATGGTACAACTGCCTTCGGTGACATGGGTTTATCGTACAATCTTTTATATAATGATAGATTTGAATTTAATGTTGATAGGACTAATAGTGCACTTCAATTCCACACAACTCAAGCATCGGAGGGTCGTGTTCCTATGGTGACACACGATGAAGTTGTTAAGAGGTCAACAGCTTCGAGTATTACGGATGAAACATTAGAAGGACTTATTCAAGGAGCTAAGACAACTGGTATTGAAGAATTGTTTAGATGGAATGCTATTAGACCTAATAAGGGTGAGCGTATTAATAATAAGGGTATGGATCTCCATTATAAGATTCCGGCCGGTTTAACGGATGGTACTTATACACTAAGGGCTTATGTTGAATTGCTTAAGGTTGCTACAATTGAAAACGGTCAGTTTGATTGTTATTTTGCTTAATTGTATTATTTAGATAATAATTTTTTCGTTAATTTATTTTAAAAAATAATCTATTATTATATTATAAATATGAAAATAGATAGTAAAAATCCTAGTGATGAGATATCAAAAGCACGACCACAACTAAAGCCTAATACAGTTAAACAGTATGTTGTTAATATTAAAAAGCTTCAAAAAATGTTTGATACAAATGGATACGATTTTCTAAAAAAACCGGATGACGTCATGGATAAGATAAGTTCATTACATTATTTAAGTCAAAGAAATATATTGAATGCTGTTATTGTTTTATTGATGGCGTTAAATAGTGAGGAAGAGTTTGATGGATTGATTGAAAAATATGGTAAGTTAAGAGATGACTTCAATGATAAATATAGTGATTCTCAAGGTGATTTTGTTAGTGATAAACAAAGTAAAAACTTTTCTACAACGGAGGAGATATTTGAGATGATTGATAAAATGGCTAATGATTTAAAACCATTAAAAAAGAAATCAAAGGATGATATTACTAAGAAAGAAATGCAGTTACTACAAGCCTATACACTATTTAATATTTATGCTAGAATGCCGTTTAGGAACGATGCTAGCGGTATGATTAGTATAAATCAAGCAGCCTATAAGAAGCTAAGTGATGAAGAAAAGAAAGAAAATAATTATTTAGTTGTTCCTTCAAAGGGTAATCTTTATTTTGTATTGAATAAATATAAAACAAGTAAGAAATATGAAGAATTGAATCTTCCTATTGAAGATGCTAATTTAAGAAAGATATTAAGATATTATATTAAGATGAATGGTAAGGGTGTTTTATTTAAAACATCAACCGGTAAACCATTAACTAGAATTGAATTAAGTAAAGTATTACTTAAATACTCAAAGAACTATATGGGTAAATCCATAAGCACAACATTATTAAGAAAAGCCTATTTAAGTGGTAAATATTCTAAGGTCAAGGATGAGATGAAGAAAGATAGTAAAATACTAGGACACGATATAGCTACTACTGGTATGAAGGTTTATGTTAAGAAAGAAAAGGATGATGAATAGAAAGATGAATAGAAAAAATAACATAAGGGTTTGAGTCTATATATTATATATAGAATAAATATGTTTGTTAAAGGTAATAGTACAAAAAAATACGATACATTAATTAAAGATTTAAATAAATGTCATCCATCTATTAATTTTGATTTCTCAAATATAACAAAAGAATGGTATGAAGAAAATTATAAAAATGGTAAGACTGATTTACCAATTGTATGTCCAATACACGGTCAAATAAATAGATGTTATGAATATTTTAAAAAAACTACTAATGGATGTATATTTTGTAAAAATAAAAAATTAAAATATGATGTTTTAATGGATAGATTAAATAATAATACTCACGTAAAAAATGGTGATATACTTTTAACTAATATAACAAAAGAATGGTTTGAGGAACATTATAGTGATAAAGGTAAAGCTCCTATAATATGTAAATATCATGGAGATATGCCTCAAATTTTAAGAAATATGTGGAGTCAAGATCTTGGTTGTAGGAAATGTGGTAGAAATAGATGTGGTAAAGCACAAATAAACATTAGGAAAAAAACAATTATTGAAGACTTTAAAAACATATGGGGTGATTTATATGACTATTCTAAATTTGAATATATAAATGCAAAAACAAAATCTATTGTTATATGTAATAAACACAATCATGGAGAGTTTTTAATAACACCTAACGGTCATTTACGTAATAAAGGATGTCCTAAATGTGTTAATAAAACACAAACAAAAGTATATTCATTTATAAAAGATATGTTTGATTATAATATAATTTATGATAGGTCAACTGTATGGTGTCCTAGAAAAAGATATGATATTATAATAGAAGAATTAAAATTAATAATTGAAGTAGATGGTCGTCAACATTTTGAATTTGTTGAGAGATTCAAAAATGATCTTGATAAAAGTAAAAGAAATGATAAATATAAAATGGATGTAGCTTTAGAAAATGGATATTCAATGATTAGAATATGTCAAGATGATGTATATAATAATAAAATAGAATGGATGAATATATTAAAAAATAAAATAAAAAAATATGAACCACCTACAATTGAATATATAGGAGATATATATAAATCTCATAATTATAATTTACTTTAATCTATCATCATCAAGAATATCTTTATTTTGTAAAATATATTCAATAACTTTATCTCTCATCATCTTATCTTTTTCTTCTTTAGATTTAGCTTTTTCTTTTTTTGGTTTAGGTAATACCTTATCCGCTTTCTTCATATCAACTTTAGGTTTTCTCTTCATTTGAACCTTAGGAACTAAAGCTTGTTTCTCGTGGTCTACTTCATAACCATTCTTTTTAACAAGAGCCATTATATCATCTCTTGTAGCACCCTTAGGAATTTTTATATCAACAAGTGCATCATGTGCTTTGATTAGCTTTCTAATTTCTGTTGTGGTTAGTTCACCCTTCATTTTTCCGGTTTTATACGGCATCTTTATGTATAATTAAACAAATAAAAAAATATAATATAATATAAAAATAAATGTTAGTAGATAAATCTCATTCAAAAAAAGATATCATTAACTTGTTTAGAAAGCATGGAGTTATTATAGACGGTCAATTAACTAAGAATAAAATTATAAATAATATAGAATTGTATATGAATAATTTTATATATAATGATACAATTAAGAACTGTACGGAGTTAAAAGAATACTTAAAAAATATATCACCTAAACAAAGACCAAATACACATCAAAAAAGTGATATAATGTTTAAGGCTAAAAAGATTATTAAATGGAGTTCTAACGATTATATTTTTGATGGAGCTACATACAAAAATCATCAAGACCCTTATGATGATATAATGTCTATTTATATGTGGGGTGATTTACCAAGTGTTAGACGTGCTTGTAGATTATATAATATAAGTCCTAAACCATTAGGTCATATTAATCCTATTATTAGTAGAGAGGTTCAAGATGAATTAAATAATAACAAGATTATTAAAAAACAAGTTATTCATACATTAAAAGTAAAACGGTCAACTAAAGAAGACCCTATACTTGTTTATTTCGATTGATTAAATATATTATATATAATATAAAATGAGTTTATTATTGAATGGAGATTGTTTAGAAGAATTGAATAATGTTGAAGATGATAGCGTTGATTTAATATTTTGTGATTTACCTTATGTAGATAGTAAGGGGAAAGGACAAACAAGTTGTAAGTGGAATCAAATACCGATTGATTTAGATAAATTTTGGAAACAAGTAATGAGAGTTAAGAAAATTAATACACCAATATTTATGACAACAACAACAAAATTTGGAGTTGAACTAATTAATAGCGCACCAAAGAAATGTCCATTTAGATATGATATTGTTTGGGTTAAATCTGCACCGGCTGGTTTCTTATCTGCTAAAAAGATGCCTATGAGAAAGCACGAGATGGTCTATGTGTTTTATGAGAAATTACCTTTTTATGATTTATCAAGCCATACACATAAGTTTCTTAAGGAAGAAAAAGATAATAAAAAAAGTATTGTTAAAGAAGAAGATAAGATGATGGGCGTTGATGCCAATACTTTATATGGAGACGTAAAACTAAATCAACCAGCAAATAAAGATGGTACAAGAAATAAATATCGTGGTCAATTTTATGAGCCACCACTACCAACGAGTATTGTTAAAGAAGAAGATAAGATGAATACATTATATGGAGAGATAGATATTAAACAATTAGATAAACCAAGAAAAGATAGAACAAGTGCGTACGACCCACCATTACCAACGAGTATGTTAGAAATTAAATCAACAAGGGGTAAACACTCAACCGAGAAACCCGTAGCATTAATGGAATGGATATTAAAATATTATAGTAAAGAAGGTGATGTTGTTTTAGACCCTACAATGGGTAGCGGTTCAACTGGTGTAGCTTGTAAAAATATGAATAGAAACTTTATAGGAATTGAATTAGATAAAGAAATATTTGAAGTAGCGGTTAATAGAATTGAATAAATATAATGTATACATTATATAGATGGCTGGATTTCATACGAAAACATTTTTAAAGCACGATGATTATATGACTCCTAAATATGCTTGGAAGAATATAGAACAATATATTCCTAAGGATAAAATTATATGGGAGGCTTTTTATGGAGACGGTACTAGTGGTAATCATTTAGAAGAATTAGGTTTTAATGTTATACACGAACAAATTGATTTCTTTGATAATAATAAGGGTGATATAATTGTATCTAATCCACCATTTAGTTTAGCAAAAGAAATAATGCCTAGATTAAAAGAATTAGATAAGCCGTTTATTTTGATAATGCCGTCATCAAAAATCAATACACAATATTTTAGAGAAAACTTCAAGAATAGTAATAGTCAACTTCAAATAATAATTCCTAGGAAAAGAATTCAATTTATTAAGAACGGTAATGAACTACAAAATAAATGTAATTTTGATTGTTTCTATTACTGTTATAAAATAAATTTAGAACGTGATATTATTTGGTTAGAATAAATGCGTTTTTCTTCAAAAATAAAATATAATATATAGTATAATAATGGATTATAAGAAACTTAAAAAAGACTTGAATTATGGATTTAAATCTGAAGAAGAAATACATAACACACTAGAAGATAAGTTTGGCACATTATTAAAATCAAAATTAAATCCGGAGATGGGTGGTTATTATGAGTTTGATAAATATAACGATGAATATTATATTGAGATTAAGACTAGAAGAATAAAACATAATCAATATAATAGTTTATTTTTTGGTTATAATAAATTAGTTAAGGGTGATGAGATATTGAAGAAATGCCCTCATCTAAGAATCTTTTATTTATGGAAATGTAATGATGGTATATTTGGATGGGAACATCGTTCAAGTGATTTTGATATATGTAAGCGTGGTCGATGTGATAGGGGTAAAAATGAATTTGATGATTGTGTAGATATAAAACAAAAATATATTAAGTCATTAAATAATCTATTAGATAATATAGATGGCTGACAAGTATAAAGTTAAAATAACTTATCAAGGCAAATCAAAAATGGTTCCTAAAACTTATGTTGAAGGATTAAAAGGTAATGATAGAAGGAAACAAATTAAATCTATTTTTGAAGGAACATTTAGACCTAAAACAAAAGTAGAACCTAAAAAATCGAGTTGGACAATGAAATTCAATAAAAAGTATGGTAAAGAATTAGATAAGATGAAGGGTGGTAGAAGTAAAAGAAATATAGCTAAAGTCACTGGTGTTCCTTTTAAAGCAATTGATGAAGTTTTTAAGAAAGCAGAGGGTGCTTATTTTTCTAGTGGTTCTAGGCCTAATCAATCACCGCAGTCTTGGGGGTATGCAAGAGTTTATAGTTATATTCTAGGAGGAAGTGCTAGAAAAGTTGATAAAGCAATAACAAAGAAATATAATGTTAAGTTTCCTTCTTAGGCATAATTAAATAACCATTAGATTCATCATTATCAATACTATTTAATTTAAGCAACCCGAATAAACTAGATAAGAACATTTGATGATCTGTTCTTCTTATAGGTTGTTTATTTTTCTTTCTATCATATATTGTATCACAAAAATAAGTTAATGTACGAATGATATCTTTTAGATTTAAATTTTGTTTTAAGCAACTTAATATTAAATACTCACCTTGATATTTATATCCTTCAAATGTTTTATTTTTAGTTAAAGCAAATGAACTGATAAGCAATCCTTTATAATATAAATTAAGAGAACCATCACATCCATTATATATCGTCATATTCTCTATATATAAGATATAGAATATAATGTTTAAGTAATGAATGAAAGATTATTAAGATTTAATATATTAATACAATTAATAAGTATATCATAATTAAATCTATCCATAAATTCAAATACATTTTGAAGTTCATTTAAAACCTTATCAAACTTATCTTTTTCTATTTTATAATTATTCTCTTCATGGATACTAAATATTTTAATTTTGATATCATTAGGTAAATCATCAAATGAAATCATATATATTTATATTATATATTATAATTATATCAATATTTAAGCAAATAATCCTTTTTTATACCTTTTAATCCTTTTTTATACTCTTTTTAAGGTATTTAAAGGTATATATTTTAAAATATATACTTCTTTAAGCCTATTTTATGGTATAATTAAAGATTATTAAGCATATTTTAAGCATAATATTAGATTATATATATATTTTTTTAATTTGAATTTAAGATTCGTTAATTCTCTAAAATTATTTTCTATGTTATATTATAATGGATAGAAAAAAAGGATATAAAGATAATTCAATATTAATAAATAAAATGGATGATAATAATAATAAGAAGAATAAAATGAAATATGACTTTTATGATAAGATAAATATTAAGAAAGCAATGTACGTATTTAACTTATCTATCGAGGATTTCAAATATAAATTTTGGAATAAATTAGAATTAGACCATAATGGTCGAGGATATGAACTCAAAACTTTTTTCAAGGGGGTTAAGAGTTTATGTCAAGAAGCTATTCAAAATCGTGAGGATAATCAAGATTACGCTTTAATCAAACGTAAATATAGATATTCAAATAATAAGAATGGTCGTATATATGTTAACGGCTTTGGTATTCAATCACTTCAAGGAAACCTTAGGAAATTTTTAACTGGTGATTATTTACTTGATATAGATATTAAGAACTGTCATCCTAATATTTTATATCAATTATGTCAAGAATATAATGATAATCATCAAGAAAAGTTAAATACATTCTACCTTACTAATTATATTAATAATAGAGATGAAGTTTTAAATAATAATAAGATTGATAAAAAGACTATATTAATATGTTTGAATAGTGATGAGATTCAACAAAATAAAAAGAATAAAGGGTTCTATACAAAAAATCCATTCTTGTTAGGATTCCATCAAGAAAAAATGAAGATATTTAATAAGCTATTAAATAATACAAATTATGTTAAGGATTATGATATTAAGAGTGATAATGAAAATAATCCTATATCATCAAAAATCAATAAACTATTTTGTATAAAAGAAAATGAGATAATACAATCCGTTATTAATTCTAATATATGTGTTCCTATGTTCGACGGTTTTATGTTTGATAAAAATGATATGAATAAATATGAATCATTATTAGAACTTGAAGGAATTATTCAATGGTCTTTGAAGGATAATACAATAGATATTGATATAAGTGATTTTAATGAAAATGAGAGTAAAGACTATAATACTATTAAAGTTGAATTTGAAAAAACTACTTGTATGATTAAATCAAGTCCTATTATATATCTTCAAAAAATTAAAAATGAAGAGGGTCATTTAGTCGATGTATATTATAATAAGGCTTCAATGACTGATTTATGTGAGCCTTTATCTATCATAAATAGTAAAGGAAAAGAAGAACAGTTTTTTAAGAATTGGTTAAAGGATAAAGATAAACGTCAATATGATAAGTTTGATTTTATTCCTTATGTTAGAATAGAACAAGATACAACACCGTCTCATATATATAATACTTTTAATGAATTCGATAGTGATATAGTTGAAGATATCAAGGATCCTAAATGGTTTATTGATTTTATAATGTATAATTTATGTGATGGTAATAGTGCATGTTATGATTACTTTATGGATTATCTAGCTCATATATGTCAAAAACCTTTCGAGAATCCTCAAACAGCTTTAGTATTCAAAGGAGGTCAAGGGGTAGGTAAGGATACAACCGTAGAAATAATAGAGCGTATGATTGGAAAGATGAACGATTACGTACATAGAACAACTAATATAAATGATATACTTCCTAAGGATGGATTTAATAGTGAGTTGAAAAACAAATTATTAGTTCAATTTAATGAGACTGATGGACGAGATAGTAGAGAGGCTAAAGAAAGAATTAAAGACCATATAACAAGAGAGGTTAATAATATCAAGGAAAAATATATATCTCCATATAAGCAGAAAAATATGGCTAGGGTTATATTTAGTAGTAATAATGAAAGCCCGGTACATTTTGCTCACGATGAAAGAAGATTTGTATTATTTAAATTTAGTGATAAGAATCAAGGTAATCATTCTTACTGGAATACTATATGGGATCATATAGGTAATAAAAGTGAGTTAAATAATCTATATAGTTATTTATTGAAGAGAGATATAACTGATTGGTCTCCTAAAAATAGGCCTAAGATTAAGGAGTATCTTGTTGAAACAAGTAATTCTATTCCTAATCATATCAAATGGTTGAATGATGTTATTAATAATGATGAAAGAGATGGATTTACTTTTAGAAAGAATTACTTAATTATTAAACCTACTGATTTATATGGTGCTTATGAATCTTGGTTAATTAATAATTATATTATAAATAGCGGTGAGTTTAAATCACCTTCATTTAGAAAAATAATTCAAAAGATGAATGGAGTAAAATGGAATCATCGTATTAAGATAAATGGTAAGAATTTAGAAAGGGTTGTTATTGATGTTAATATTATTACTAATGAATTAGAGAAATATAACTTTGATGGTTATGATAGTGATGATAGTGTTTTAGATTTAGATGATGATAGTGATATAGAGGAAGATATTCCTTAATATAATATATAATATAGTTTAGTTTAGTTTTAAAAAGAAAATCGTGAAAATAGGTATACGTAAAATTAGGGTGGAGCTGGAAACTATTTGAAAATGAAAATGAAAATACCCCCGAGGAAAATGTAAATTATTTTTTGGACTTTTTTTTGGAGGTGTCACCTTTTTTTACGTACACCCCTTTTTTGGATTTATACCCTTCAAATATTTGATTAGGTTTTATTTTTTTTTCTTCTTCAAAAAATTTTTTAACATCTAATTGGATCTTATCTCTATTAGTCATTGGTTTAACATTAATAGTCTTTTTTTTTGTCATAATAATATTACTTTTATTTTTTTTTGGTATAAAAAAAAAATATATTATTTAATTATAAAATGAGTTTAGTAATAACATCTAATGTTGGTCAAGAAAATAACCCGGAGTTTAGTGAGGTTTTTAAACCATACTCATATCAAAATAGATTACTAAATACAATGAGAATCCCTCCTAATTCTGAGATTGCTCTACAAAGTGCTAAGATAAATAAAAATGGTTTGTTTATATTAGATAGAACTAACGCAGATTTCTGTCATTATTTTGGTACACCTATAGGAGTTGATGCTACTAAAATAGCGGCGGGTGAGGAGATAGAAGATTTAGATAGTAGTACTACACAACCATTTCGTGGAGTAATTGGAGCGGGTGAGGCTTTTAATGCTGGTGGTAAAAATGAGAGAAATATAGAAGATATGACTGCAGACCTTCAACGTGGTGTTGATGCATGTGCTTTTCATCCTAGTTTAATTAGAACTAAAGGAACATCATTTGAGAGTTCTATAGAAGTAGCTGCTAAATATAATGCTACAACAAATGGATTTGAAGGTTTTAGTTTTGTATCTACTCAAGAAACTGCAGCACTAACAACCCGTGTTGCTGCTGATATTGAATGGACTGATATATCTAAAAACAATGCTTATAACTTTAATCAAAATGCTGGTACAGTAACTAGTACAGATGCGGCTGGATTTTATGTTCAAAATAGAGAGTTTCCTATAGCTCAAAATGGAGGGGTTGCTGCTTTTGATATTACTGGAGCTAATACCGGGCCTTGGATGTGTGGTTTATCTAGAATTAATAAACCTATTGATATAGGTGGGGGTGATTTTGCTCATCTTCCTCCTTATTTTGATACAACACAATACGGTACTTCATTATCCGGTAGATTTATACAAGGTCAATTTAGATATGCTGATATAGCTGTTTGTAGAGTAGATGGTAATATTAGAGTATTTCAAGCTGGTAGTGATACGGGTACAGCAGCCGGTAGAAAATTTGTTAGGGGTACTTATATGAATGAAATTATTTATTACGGCGCTCATAATGCTAATTATAATAATATTTTAAATGCTAATAACGTAGAAAAAGTTAAATTTACTTTAAATAATGAAGAAATGAAGATAGAGGTTTATGATAACAAAAATTTTAAATTACTATGTGATTTTACTACTCTCGCTGCGGCGGGTGCAACTAAAAATGAATGTTTTAATCCTATAAATGCAGCTCAATGGGCTATGTATCCAGTATGTGCTTCTAGTGGTGCGGCTGCTGGTGGTAAGGCTATAACATTAGATAGTATAGACCATTATCCTAATTATCCGGTATATACCGATAATTTATATGATGAGTATGACTGGTGGGGTTGGTCTCAACAAAATAATCAAACAGTATTTTGTTTAGAATTAGAAAAACGACCTTGGAATGATGCTAGTAATGCTACACAACTACCGCCTCAAGGTATAGATAGTAAAGGTATGGATAATTATTCAAGTGTTTTTATAACGGCTAAAAGTGTTGCTTATGGTGATAGTACTAATGAATGTGCTTCATCAAGATTATTAGGTTTTAAAGATCAACCGGTTAGTGTTCCTACGGCTACAAGTAAAACCGTAACCACAAATGTTAGTTCTAGTGTTCCTAAACTAGTTAGTAACATATCTTTATTTATAAGATTGAATAATTTTACTCAAAATAGTATTAATGCTAGACAAGGAACTACTTCTAAAATTGTAGCACATTTACCACGCTTTGATAATAGCGGTAATGAAACGGGTGGTTTATATTTTGAACCACATGAGAAAACATATTTATCATTAGGAAATACAGATGAATTACTAATTAATAGTTTTGATGTTGATATTGTTTACGAGAATGAAACATTATGTACAGCTTTAACAGCTAAGACTGTTGTATGCTTTCATATTAGACAAAAGAAATAATTCTTTCTATAACGCACAATACTTAAAAAATAAAATCTATATATAATATATAGACAACAATATGGATCTCACATCCGAACAAATTGAAAGAATATTATCTAATTACAAAAACAAAAGACAAAGAGAAAATAAATATTATCATGACGTTACTAAAAATAAAGAAGAATTTAAATTAAAGAATCGACAAAGAGCTAAAGCTCATTACGAAAATGGATATAAAGATAAGAAAAAAGAAAAGTATCAAATTAATAAAGAACTTTTAAAAAGTAAATCATTATTTAATTATTATAGGAAAAATGATAAACTTGATATTTTTAAGGAGAAGCACGAAGAAAAATATAATATGTTGGTTGATAAGGGGTTCATTAATTAACTTTGTTTTTTAATCTAATTTATAATATTTATATATATCATATATATAAATGGCTGAATATGTGGACACTAAGCTTATAAACTGTAATAGATTAGCTTCTATAGAGAGTAGAAGCGGTAATAATAGTAATCCGGCTGTATTTACTAATCCATTAGAACAGAGTGTTAGATTAGATGTAGGTGATAAAATATCCGTAGAAAGAGCGTTTATAAATGAACAAGGTGCTGGTAATCCTCAAACAATAGAATTTAAGGGTGATGCTAGGGGCTCTAATCCGGTTAGTCCATATGTTAAATTTAATCCACAACATTATTATAGAAAAATGAATAATGTTTATGATCCTAAATATAGATTAGGATATTATAGAGCGTTTACTGCTGATGAAATTACTGATGAGGAAGTAGAATTAAGAGATAATTTAGCTCCTTTAGTAATAGGTTATTTTATAACATCAAATGAATATCCTAATTATATTCAACAACCTAGAAGATTTATAGTACCACAAGATGTGAGGGGTTCAAGTGGTAGAGATACGCCTAAATGTTATACTGATAAAG
>VMHT01026981.1_pt1 | contig 17709 bp, 7 predicted proteins | sample 4693611 | NCBI WGS metagenome assembly VMHT01 (sample SAMN12280063, study PRJNA550983) | marine metagenome | isolation source: seawater sampled from same location over 5 years 0.02-0.2 micron viral filtrate | place: USA: collected off the coast of southern California halfway between the port... ...
GTCATTTGGGAACAGGGCGGCGTATTGTTGCCGTACCTGTGGATTCGTCCCCGCCCCGCTAGTCATGGGGGGTTGCGGAGCGGGGAGAGCCGCCTGAGTGGTGGGAGTGCCTACAGGCTGCGACTGGTTAGGAGGAGGGCTAAGACGCATGGGTTTTAGCTGTGTGTCTTTTTGTGGAACTGGCGGAGTAAAATCGCCTTCAATTTCGTCCTCCATCAGTCCTGCTCCCGTTGATCGGAGAACCGTGAAACCTTTTTTACCAATGTAATCGCCAATACTGTTAATAAATCCTTGGTTTTGAAAACCGTCTTTTTGGTATTGACGTATCATTTTAGAAAGCAAGATTGGATCTTGTAAAAGTTCAGCCGTAAACATCATCTTTTGACTTTCTGGAATACGAAGAACTATGTTTCTAAGAGCTTCGGCACCTTTTCCCGCAGCTATAATTGAACCGGGGCCTGAGTTTCCTCCCGTCAAGATAGCTTGCGACCGTGTGCCCATCGCGGAACCGGCAACCCCGACTGCAAAATCAAGCAATGGTTTAGCCTCCGCTAAATCCATATCTGCGACGTCCGTAATGTTGGCCCCAAGTTTAGCTTTTGATAACTCCCTAAGAGCTATTTCGGCATACATATTTCCATCTCTATCAAAGTCGTTTGCTGTAAAAATTCCTTTGTTTTTTAAAAACTCTGCGACGGTAGAGCTTCTTGGACCCGTCCGAGATTTCCTACGGTCCGATTTAGGCAAAAGAAACTTACGTTCAAACAAAGCATTGTATATGGCTTCTGGATTCATACCGGGCCTATCAGCCCTAGTATCTCCTCGACCTCTTACGTCTCCCACAACAAAATATTCAAACATTGCAGACTTAAAGCCCTCTATTGCGGACTCTCTGTCTACTGAGATAGTCTCCTGAGTTTGTTTAAATTCAGGGTTGGTTTTTGCATAGTCGCGAGCTTTAGTGCGATCAAAAAAAGTTTGTTTAAACCCTGTTCGCGGGTCCGTAACGTAGTAAACTTGACGCGATTCAGACTTGCCTTTTTTGGGGATAACGTCAATTAATTTTTGTAATCTTTCAAATTGATCCGCTCCGGGCCGAAAAGCCTCCGCAATCGCAGAGGTAGGGTTTGTTCGAACCTCTCCATTTGGCGCTCGTAACAAGCTAGTGAAGTTCACCTGTTTTTCAGCGGCCTTTTTAGCTGCACCCGTCGCGATATTAGCGTCTGACAATAAGTCATTAGCAATTTGAACGTTACTTAAATCGTCAAACAACTGCGGAAAACTTTCCGCCAAACGCTCGTTTTTGTTTATAAACTCCTGCAATTTGCTAGAATTTATTGTTTTAGTTTCAGGATCATATGCCGCCGACCTAGCGGTTCTCAAAATACGATCAATAACTCCGTGAACAGAGGCTACTCCCGCCTGCGCATGTTCTAAATTGTTATCAATTGCAAATTGTCCTGCGGCCTCAATATCTGCAATTTTAACAGAATTTAGATCAGGCCGTGGTCCTAAGAAGTCCCCGATTGTTTCCAGCGCTAATCTGTAATCGCCCTGTCTAGTCTGTTTTAAGGAATCTCCTACAAAGCTTCGAGTATAAACATCGTTAAATGCGCGAGAAAAAGCATTAGCCCGCTGAAGCGCTCTAATTTCCCGCGTGTTTAATTCGTTCATTCCAAATTCAGAAAACCGCTCAATGTCATCTTGAATGGCTTCTGCTATAATCCCCGCGGCTCTCCGTGTGGAAGCACTTTTTGTACCGTCTCGCGCAATATTTAAAGCTTCGCTCCTTCTCTTAGACAAAACAGGAAGCCTTACGAAAGGAGAGGCGTCTTCAGGGTCTTTAGTCGTAAGGGATTTAGGATCACCTAACGTATCTAGCTTTACGGAATTTGCACCACGAATTTGCGGACCCAAGCCTTGGTGTAATTTAGCCTTTGTGTCATCAGCAAATTTTAAAAGATTTGCCAAATCTTGAGCTAAATCACTGTTGTCCATGATTTCAAGATCTTCAATCGCTTGAATAAAACGAGGTTGGTTTGTTGGCATTCCGTCGCCGTCAAAAAACCCAACCTCGATGTTGCCAACTTCATTATACAAGGTATTTTGTTGATTTCTTGCAACTTTTTGTTGCGAAATAGTTAATCCTTGAAGTCTTTGCGTAAGATCCAAAAGATCTTCAGAGTCTAGTTCTGCAAGATCCGCGGGCCGTGCAACGACATTACCGCTCTCTTGTATGCTTAATTCATCAATGTTACGTTCTTTTGATTTTGCAAGTTGATTAACAGACTTGAACAGGTTTGTTTCGGCATCCGAAAGTCTAGCGGAAATACCTTTTTCAAAAATGATTTGCTCAAGTTCTGCGGCGGCGCGTAGAGCCTCTTGTCCGATTGGAGTGTTTTCGTGGGCATATAAAAGCTCAACTACCCGTTCCGCTTCAGAAACTTCTCTTTTGTATGCTTCTTGTTGGGTTTGACTTAAAAAATCAAATTGCCTGCGTAAATTACCTTCCATTGCGAGAAGAACAGGGTTTTTAGAAGCGCCTGCGGAGGTAAGCTTGTAGTCTTTGTCTATAGCATTTTTTTGCAAAGCATCCGCTAATTCCGTTAAATCAGAATCTTCACCTAGACCAAACTTTTCTAACTCGTTGATAATAGTTCTGAAACCTCTTTGAGCCCGCGCATCAGTTGCTTTGGCTCTCAAATCTTCTCCAACAGCTTTGAACCCTTCTTTGCGAGCTTTGTTTGCTAGGGAACCAGCAGTGTACAATCTTTTTGCAAAAGTCTTTCCAATTTCGCCAAAGGCCATCGGCACCCCGATAGAAAGCCCGATTTCTCCTATTGTTTCCCCCGGACCCATAGGATCTGCCTCTGCCCCTAAATAAGCCCCGCCGCCTGCGCCAATTAAAGCCAAGCTCTCGTAAAACGCAAAGAGTCCTAAATTGTTTCTAGAATCTTTTGCAGACTTTTTTAAGATTTGCTCTAAGCCGTGCAAACGTAAAAGAGTTCCGGGGGCTGTTTTACCTTGTAGTACAGAAGCTACGCCCTTCTCAAACAAATCATTAACTACAGGATCGTTTCCTGCATCAATGTCTTTTTGAACCCCTTTTGCAGTCTTTTTCGCTTTGTTGTATTGCTTGCGCAGTCTTTCTTCTAAAATACCTGCAAAATTAAAATCTCTACCCTCTGATCCTAAATCTCTAGAAAGTTGATTGGTAAGATAGTTTGTTAGGCTATCTGGAACAAAAACATCTGCTTTCAATGCGGCGGGGGAAAATGCAGCAAAGTCGGCTATCGCCTCTCCCGCTCGCATCGTAGGGTAACTTGAGGGCAAAGGTGTTCCCTCTTCTCCTAGTACGAAGTCTCCAACGTCTTGTCCAAGGTCAGAGGACCATATTCCTGCAATTGTACCCGTTACAAAAGGTGCAATTGCTTTTCCACCTTCGTATATGGTTGTTGCCAGATTGATGCCCGCATCTACGGGCCTAAAACCAGTTCTCATTCTGGTAGCTTTAGGCAAGGTGTCTACAAACTTTTTTGTAGCTAATGCGGTTGATGCCGCTGCCGCGCCTGTAGGAATATTTTCAATCAGGCGACGTCCCGCAGACTCAAATAAGCCGCGGTCTTCCATAGTAGTAAAAGCTTTTAAAATTTGTTCATCAGAAAAACGTTTGCCCGGAAATGCCTTTGAAGTGCCGTCTCGTAGCTCCGCATAAGTTCCCATACCGGGGTTCATAGCGTTAAATTGGTTCCCAGCTTGAATTGCAAACATTTTTTCAGGCGTAAAGGTAACTTCTTCTACTTTTCCGTCCTCTCCCCGTCGCGTTTTTTTAATTGAAGGACGACTACTTGGGAACATTTTCATAATTTTTTGAAAATATTCTGGCGAAAAGTCTACTTTTGTAATGCTAGTAATATCAAAATCCGCGGGAAGACCCGCATCTAATGATAACTTAGAGCTTATCTCTTCTTGAGATGGACCCGGAACAGTAACTTCTTGATCAACAGCCATAAAGTTATTCTCCTAATTTCCAAGGCTCATTGGTTTGGGATTTTTTTCCTTCATTTGATCCATCAAGAGGTCAAACTCGTCGTCGGACATAGAATCATCTTCAACGACACCCTTCCCATATATACTGATATTTCCAAGCATTTGATATCCCGCACGAAGGTTTCTTAATTCTTTCAACGCACGTTCTTTTGTTACTACATCGTCTGTGGACAAAGGGCTAGATTCGTTGTTTAACTCATCAACTAAAATCTCTTCTGCTTCAAGAATCCTTACTTCTAAAGCTCGTGCTTTTGATGCCGCGGTATCATCGCCCAACCAAAATTTTGTTGGGGGAGGCGTTAAATCCTTTAATTCTTGTTTAGCAAAAACGCTGTCTCTTAACTCTGAGTTCTTCATAAAGAAATTAGTAAAAGAGTTGTTGAGGTTTTCAACCGCAGTAGAAGCCTCTTTAACATCGGGAAATTGTGATCCCCAATAACCCAAAGATATAGCTTCAGCACCAATATTTATAAGATTTTTAAAGAAACTTCCTGAACCAAACGCAGCCGCAGGATCTTCAACGTTTTTAAACAAAAGACTTTCAGCGAGTTCCTGTGGTATAACTCTATTGCGAGGAGTCAATCTTTCTCCTGAGACTTTTTCCCACAAATCTGGACGAGCGGCTTTAAGCTCCGTAAGCATTCTTTCTGATATTTTTAATGCAGGCTTAGTAACAAAAGCTTTTTTGGACTCATCCCATTCTTTTGTGGGAGTCGTGTACTTTAACAACTTAGTTTCAAAGTCGTCCATGTTTTCTAAATTTCCATCAATGAACTCATCAAACCGCATTTTTCCGTTTGCGGTTTCCCCTGAAATGTACGCCTGCAAATCGTTGTTATTGTTGATTTCAAGGCTTTTTAGTTTTTTAGCTTGAGCTTCAATAACAAGGGAAGCTGCTTTATAGTTTTTGTCCACTAAATCACGGGCTGCTTGCATAGAAAGCTGTTCATCGGTCTGCAACAACTGATGATCTTTAAACGCATTATCAATCATCATTTGAGCATGTTGAAGTTGACGATCCTTTTCTTTCTGATCAATATTTTTGTTATTAATCTCTAAAGTTACTTCATCGCGCATCTTTTGAAGATCAAACTGATTTTGTTGAGATAAGGCATTTTGAATAGCAGTGAAGGCTTGTTGATCTTCTCTAACAACTTTTTCAAGACCGTCTTTAAACTCTAAGATAGCCTTTTGTTGCACGGTCCCTGCTTCCATATTTGCCAAGGCATAAACATTCTGAACACGCATCTCTTCAAGTCTGTTTTCAATGGACGCAGTGTTTTGCAGGTTAAAAAGCCCAATTTGCGCTTGGTTTCTTAAATTTAACAACTCTTTAGCTAAAGTAGCGTCACCAGAATCTTTTGCGGTTTTGTAGCCCAACTCCGCTGTTTGAAGCGCCTCTCTTGCGTCAAGGGTTGCTTTATTTAACGCCTCTTCATGTTCCATTTGCGTTCCAGCGTTTTCTACCGCTAATTTATTTTGCTCAACCATTTTGTTGAGTTCTAAAACATTGCCATATTCCATCTTAGCAAAATCAAATTTACGCGCTTGATCAGCCTCTGACTGTCTTTCCGCAGACTCCAACGCGCTTAATCTCATCTGTTGGTCTTGCTGATCCTGTAGGGTACGAGCCGCGGCAACATCCTTACCCGCCTGTTGGAATCCGCCCACAACATTAGAACGTGTTGCAGCGTTAGCTAATCTTTCCGCAACCGTATTGCCTTGCGTTTCCCCTGCGAAGGCAAGTCCGAAGTTTGCCAGATTAAACATTGCATCTGAACGCGCACTCTGTTGCGCTCGCGCTAAACGCGCTGCACGTTCTTCAGGAGTTCCCAAAATGTCTGCACGAGCATCTGTTGCGCGTGTCATGTATTGGTCAAAAGAATTAAGCGAAGGTATTTCAGGGGCAACAGTACTGTTCCCAGTAGAAGGAGTTCCTTGTGCGAAGTGACGGACCGCTACGGGCCCACCCTGCCTAAAATTTTGGGGTGGTGTGTTTCCCGCCCCCTGCATCATTAAGCCGCCTAACCCTTGGTCCATGCCTTGATCCATCTGCGTGTCGCCCGCAACCCTTTGCATCAACTCGCCAATGCCGCTATCCATCGCCCCTTGCTCTGTCATCATAATAGCAGGCTGGGTCAAAGCCAAAACGGACTCTGGCGTCTGGGCCGCGTCCCGCTCTCCAACAAAGTTAGCAAGCTCCTGATACCGCGCTTCTATGGGAGCCGCGTTGCCCCGAAGCGCGTCAATCGCAGATTTAACATCAGTAGCCGCATCTATGTTACCCATTGTGCGGGCCGCTACTTCTTCCCCAACAGCCTGCCCCTGCATTTCAGCTTGAGCCGTTGGTTCCGCAGGCGGCATCATATCCTGTGGCATGGGTTGCGCAGGACCGCCCATCTGACGGAACAAAGGACGCTGCATTACGCCGCCCATCGCTTTACCTAATATCTTTTTCTGCACATCTTGTGGCAGCGATCTAAAACCTTCGTTCATTTAAAAAATCCCCGCTTGTTGTGCGCCACTGGCGGCTCCATATGCCCCTATACCCAAACCAACCGCCGTTTGGAACGGATTAGCTGAAGGCATAGAAGAAACCTGCATTGTAGATGAACCCGTAGGCACTCCGCTGTAAATATCAGACAAGAAACCATATTGCTGGAAGGGCTGCGAATAATTCTGTAAGTTAGTCATCCGCAAGGCATCTATACCTGCCTGATCAATACCACGACCAAGGCCGCCTGTAGTCATTAGCCTATCCAGATCGGAAGCACTCATCGTCTGACCCATTTGACCCAAGGCCCCGTAATTCATCCCAAGCCCTGCCATCTGACCACCTAACCCCGCAATGCCTTGGTTAGCTGACATACCTGTACGAACAGCATCCATGCCCATACCTGTACCTGCTATGGCACCGCGGGCGGCAGCGTCTTCTGCGCCCATACCCATCCGTCCATAAATATCGGCACCCGTTATTCCAGAGGTTTCGGCCCCCATTCCAAGGCGAGCCCCAGTTTCTGCGGCACCCATACCTAGTTGCGCACCTTGGCCCGCAGCATCCATACGGTATCCTGTTCCGCGAGCCGCGGCGTCCATACCTAGTTGTGCTGCGGTTGTAGCCCCTGCACGATCCGCGTCTGCGGCACCCATACCTAGTTGCGCTCCAGACATGGCTCCTGCACGGCGGGCATCTGCGGCACCCATTCCAAATTGCGTACCGCGAGTAGCAGCATCCATACCAAATTGACCACCACGTGCCGCCGCGTCCATGCCAAGACCCGCGCTGGTAGCGGCACCCGCTCTTGCAGCATCCGCGGCACTCATTCCAAACTGCGTTCCCGCAATATCGCCACGCTGACCTAAACCCGCGGCATCCATACCTAATTGTGACCCACGCCCGTAAGCGTCCATGCCTAGTTGCGCCCCTTGCAAAGATCCTGTTTGTGCAAGCCCTTCTGCACCAAGCCCTAATTGACCACCGCTTCTGGCAGCATCAATGGAGGTGCCCGCCCCCGCTTGCCCTAAAGACCCTGTGCCCATTGCAGCGGACTGCCCTCGACCCATTTGGTTTTCAAAAGCAGTTTGTGCCCGCTGTGCGGCGCTTTCAAAGCCCGCTTGGCGCATATTTGTTGCAGCCCGCGTCTGTTGGTCCATAATTTCTTCGTCTAACATAGCTTCGCGCAATTGACGGCGAGAGCCAAATGCGCCCGCGGCGGCGGCATCGGCACCTATTTGAGAACGACGGCGCTCGCCTGCTTCTCCAATGTCGTCTAGGGCTTGGCGGACCGCGGTGTCTTCGTATTGATTCATAAAAGCACCAATGCCAGAGGGGTCAAAGCCTCCCGTAGTGCCTGCCAGTTGGCCAATGCCTGATTCCGCAGCTTGTCTTCCAAAATTCCCTGCGTCAGTTAAACTCTGTTGTGCCGCAAGAGTGGAAGCTCGCGCCCTATCCGCCGCCGTTTGAGCGCCTTGCTGGCCCGTCTGAGCTTGACCAAGCATACCCGCAGCGCCTTGACTAGCCGTGTCTCTTGCAAAGTCGGTAGTTCCACCTAAAGCGGTCTGTCCCGCTAAAGCTTCCGCACGGCTTTGATCAACAGCGCCCGCAATGCCCGCTTGTCCTTGGCCCGCTTGTCCCGTCAAGCCTGCTTGAGCCTGCCTTGCCGCAACATCTAATGCAGCTTGGCCTCCTTGAGCTTCCGATAAGCTTAAATCACCCGCTGCTCCAATACCTTGTTGGCCTGCTAAAGCCTCCGCAGCGCTTGTGCGGGTAGCACGGCCAATCTCGTTTCTAGCTAATCCCGCCTCCCCACGAAGACGAGTATCACCTCTAAGTGCAGCATTACTTAAACCAGCTTGACCCGCCAATGCTTGTGAGGCTAAAGCCTGACTGGCTCCGCCTGCAATATCGCGTTGGGCATCCACTGCGCCTTGAATGTCGCCCCGTGTTGCGTCCGCAACGGCGCGACCGCCCGCTACCGCATCCGCTAAACCAGCCTGCCCTGCACGAGCTTCGTCAAAAGCTGCCTGCTCTGCGCCTCTAAAACCACCCGCAGCTTCTCCCATTAAAGAGGCCGCATCATCTAACCCTAACCCAGCTTGATCTAAAAACGGCTGATAAGCGCCAACGCCTTCACTTGCTAAGTCAATAGCACGTTGTTCGTTTGCAGAAATATCCGCAGTATCATATTCTGGAGGCCCAAACAGTTGGTCTTGGGAAATGTTGCCAACATCCGCAACGTCTCGTCCTAAACGTTCCGCAATGGCAGCGTCGTCTAAACCCTGATCCCGCAGGTTTTGCACGTTTTGACCAAAGATTTGATCTTGCACTAAGCCCTGAGTATCGCCCAGTAAACCAAGACGGTAGGCTTCAATCTCAGGATCTTGCCTGTTAATTACGGTTTGTGTTTGCGTAGCCATTAGGAAACCACCCCGCCTTCAAAAGCTTTCATTATATCATACATTTTATTAACCCCGGCCTTACGGCTACCGTCTCCTGCTCCGCGCACGGCACGTGCAGTCATAACAAACTCGCCGTCCGATAGCATTGCTGGAATGTCGTCAGAAGTCTCTGTGCCGGGGCCCGCGATATATCCTTGACGACGGGGGAACTCCATCTCACCACCTTTAGCAGCAAACTGCGTTCCAAACTCTATCTTGTCTTCTAAAGTTTTTCTACGTGGCGCTATAATTGGACCTGAACGGTAGCGTTCAGGATACATTTCCATTAGCTCGCGGCTAGAATATGGATACGGATCTGTCTGATCATCTTCTTTAATTTCATCAAACCCACCAGCAAGTGCCAAGGCTCCCAGACCGCCTGCTATGGCTCTGCCCGTGTTTACCGTGGCGGGCGTTGTTGCAACGGTGGCGTTTTTGACAAGCTCTGCATAATTAGGGTTGTCAATTGTCATTCCGGGTATTTTTAAAACCTGCTCAGAAGCCTGCGCCGCGGATACTCCCGGCTGAGCAGGGTTCATAAATAAACCTTTTGCTTTTTCGTACTTACCGCCTAAACCTAAATCCCCAAGAGGATCTTTACGCAAGTCAAACGCGTTCTCATAGCTGGAGTCTACGGGTTTAAAGGGGTTGCGCTGCCCTGAATTGAACAGGGCATTCGTCGCACTAGAAACTAAACCGCCTTTAATCCCCTCTTTAAACGCGTCCTCTATGCTACCGCCTTGAATTAACGAACCAACGCCGCCTGCCAACGCACCAGATAAAAACGGGCTCATGCCCGGAAATAAGAAGGTTGTCGCTATCGGCAACAGAACAGGAGCGGCCTTTTTAAAAATATCTTTAATTCCGCCAATCAAATCAAAGGCTTCTTCATACCCCGTCATCGGATTGACGTTCATCTCACCACTGCCAACCGTGTACTCTTGCATGTCACGGCCCGTCTGCTCAAACAAATCCCGCACCGTCCGTCGAACTTCAGGATTGTCTACCATGCCCTTGGGCAAAACCACCTCAGACTTAGTAGCGTGAATAACCTCTGTATCGCCGTTGCGACCAAACTCATCTATGTTGGAAGCAAGAAAAGAACCAAGGCCCCGCTCTACTGGTCCGCCGTCCGCGAAGCCTGTTAATTGATTTTGAAAAAGCGCTCTGTTTTGTTGGCCTATTTCGGCAATAGTCATCGGCATTGAGACATCCCCTGCAAAATTACGTTGAACTCCCAAACCTCTACCCGGCATAAGATTTAATCTACGAAAATCTTCAAAACCCATTTCTCCGGGCAAAACTACTTGACTTAACATCCCATTAGCACGTGCTTCTTCAGCCGCCGCTCTTGCTCTTTCAAAGGCGGGAAGAATATCCGCTTCTGCCATTGCGGGAGGTAATGGCAGACTTGGAAGCTGTGCGGGCCCGCCGGGAAGAAGCGAATTATTGTCAAACGCCATTCTTTCATCGAACGCGGGCCTCGGCGCACTTGCTATAGTATTAGCATTAGAAATAGAATTTGGATTTCTTAAAGCATCTAACAATTGATCTGTTGGAAGTTGAGTTAAATCAATCTCTGGACCTATATTTCCTGTAAACTCCGCCATTGAATTTAAATCAGGGCGTCCCAAGAACATAGGGGGGTTTGGGTCTCTTTCAGTAAGTCCACCGCCAAGGCTTGGCTGCTTCAAAGGTTGTGGAAAACCTAGCCCACCGTTAGTTAAACTACCCGATAAACCGCTAAGAGAAACGTTATTTCCAAAACCATCCAATAAAAGTGCCCCGCCGCCATACCCCGCAGATTCCGCTGCCGCTAAGTCCGCAGGACGTCCTAATTCCACAAACTGGTCATAAGTAATCGTTTCGCCCGGAGCTACATAGCGGCCCATATCGCCCTCTGGACGCAAAGTATTTCTAAATGCGTTAAACGCGTCTCTAAAACGGTCAGGATCCCTTTCGCTTGGCAGCATCGGGGCAGGATTACTAATCATAGGTGCCGGATTACTAATCATAGGTTGAGGTGCGGTGCCCGCAGCAACAGGGGGTGCGCCCATTGTATCTGTAAGCGGAGGCAACATTTCATCGGGCACTTTCAGCGCCGCATCACCTACACCGGGGCCAAAATTTGTAAATTTAAGTCCGCCGCCAACGTCAAAGGTTGAGCCTTGATTTTCTCCAAAACCAAAGCGTTCCTTTGCCATGCTCCGCACTTCTTGTATGAACGGCTGGATTTGCTGCTCATTCATATAGTCTGTTAAAGAACGCTGTAATGAACCAAAGACATCAGAATTTAAACCGGGAGCCAAGCTACCAAGTCCGTTTCCAAATCCATTTGAGTTATATCCCGGGAACATGCTTCTTCCTTATTTCACACTACTGTACCAGAACTTTGTAAGAGTTTCTATGACGAACTTACTGCGGCACGTGTGTCTACCCTTAACCAATTAGATCCATCTCCAAACGCGACAACGGGGCTACCCGCTGCACCGTTTGAAACGTATATTAAAGTCCCTGTCTCTACCGCAGGTAATGACGCCACTGTATAAGTAGGCAGTGGCATACCCACAGTATTATTTGCTGCCGTAGCAGACTTGAGCCTAAGTACCGTATTGCTTTCGTATACAGTGCCAACTTCGTCTAGCGCCTGTGCAGATGCAGGGATCTCAATGAGTATGGGCTTTGCTATAGCGGGGTTTGTAATTTGTGCAGCAAACACAGAGAACGCACGGACAACCTCTGCCATATACTGTTGTGTATACTGAGGCGGTGGTACTGGAAAGAATGGTACTGGAGCTATAGACATTATCTTCTCCCGTCAGATCTTATATCAACGCGAGGAATACCCAACCGCCACAATACATCTGCATCTGTTGACTGGACTTTAAACGTAAAGCTACGGCCTCGCAGTCTGGTCTGATACTGGCTAGTATACTGATCTACAGGCACATTAGATGTCTTTGTAATAGTATCAGTATTGGTTGTTTGAGCCACCTGACCGGGTGCGTTCTTGGCACTCAAGATAAAGTCTACGGTGGTGTTGTCTACATTAGTATCGCGAAAATTAAGGTCTGGAAGAACCCTGCTTACATATGTAAATTGATTCCCGTCTGAAAGACCTAAATCTCCAGACTCAATAAACGATGTCATGGCAGCACCATCTGCTTTTGCGCCAACTTCATGGTTGAACAAATAGTTGTCTGTTCCTGTGCCCACAGGAAGCGCAGATATACCACGATCCAACCACGCCGTTCTGTCTAATGTCCCAATAAACCAAATGCCCTCTTGGTAATTGTAAACCACATAGCTATCGTTTTCATCAGAACTCGCTGATGGATAGAACCACCAAACCTCAGAGAAAGATATGTTTGATCCTGCAACAACCTTATCAGACTGTGCAGAGTTAAAGTCATCAAACACATGGTCACGAACCGTACAAGGCAGCCGCTGCACCGCACCATTGTAGGCATAGAACTCCGCTGCGCCCATCCAGTATACAGCGTCATCCACGGCAACTGCCGCTTTTGGCGCGGCAATGCTTATGTTGCTAGATATAAGGTTAATACCAAAGGTAAATGGTGGTCCGATAAACTGCATTGCGTAGATGGCAACGTCCGTAAATACTAGGATTTGCTGCCTTGTTTCTACGGCTTGTACGATCTTTGAGCCAGAATCAATCCGCAGATCACCCGCTGTGTTTGTAGTAGTGGGAAACCAATCAATGGGATTTTCTTGGCTTGAGAACCTGATCAGCATAGGATCTTGAGATCCATCACCCTTTGCTGTCGATGAGCTTGCGCCTAAACCATCCGCGCCAAAAGCAATAACATGCCTATCACGATCTGATAAGAGTATTTGTGCAGCCTTCTGGGGCACAGATGTCGGCGTTCCCGTCAATGTAGAAAGCTCTATGCCCCTTGTGGTTACACCGTTTGTCTTATCCCAATAGAACACCTGACCATTGCGCTCATTAAAGATAAGGTCTTCACCAAAGTTATCGTGAGACCAGATACGCAAGTTTGTTTCCGCAGTCTGTGTACCTGTGGCAGGAGCTTCGCCCCAACCGTTAAAGTTGTCTGCGCTGTCGGTATTGCCCAAGGTAAGGAATATGTTTGCGCCATTAGAATGGGTGGCAGGGCTAGTTCCATTGGCACCGCGAGCAACGGTCAATGTATCTGAGGCGACAGAGGATACCGTCATAAGTTCGCTGCCTACCAGAACAACATCGTTAGTTGCAAAGCTTGAGCCTTGCCCTGTCGCTACATCAACTCCTGTCTCAGAGTTGTCCAGATCTTCTGCTATGGTGGTTTGGAATGCGGAGTTATTCGTGCCACCCCAAAGTCCAGCGCCCCATCCAGCGCCCTCAACAGAAGAGTTAAGACCTGTGCCTATCTGATAGGTGCCCACAACACTGCTACCGCCATTACCTGTGTCGCTGCTATTTGCATTTACAGCCGTAGCATTCAGCCCACCTGTAACTGTAATGCTAGGAATGGTGCTAACAGTACGCGCAGATACTTTATACGCATTCCCGTTTAAAACTTCTGTAATTTGATACTCTTGGTTTAGTATCGCCGCCGTTATGTTGCCGCCTAACGAAGCTGCCCCAGAGAAAGTTACAAAGTCATTAACAACACAACCGTGGTTCACGTCAGTAACCGTGATCACAGGAGAGCCGTTTGTGGCAGCAAAAGTTACATCGCCCGCAGATGTGGTTAATCTGATAGGCGTAATATCGTTGTACGCCGTTCCTTGCTTAATGTAATACTTTTGCTCTGTTCCTACACCCAGAAACCTTTCACCATTAAGGGCAACCCATTCATGCAGCCCACGGCACAGTCCAAGGAAAGCATTGCCTGAGTTTTTTTCCCAGCCGTTTAGTTTTTCTGGATATCCAAACCTAAAGCGCACCTTATCACAATCTACCCAGCCGTTCTCTTCAGAGTACGGGGTGATCTCTTTGTTTATGCCAGCTTTAAATCTAAGGTCTGTGTACGGCATTTAGAGGGTTCCATTAGTGGTTACGTTACCAGTGACAGTTAGGTTGCCACTAGAATCAATTCTCATTTTATTAACGCCGTTATAGGCAAAAGTAAGATTGGTTCCACTTGCGGTAACAGTCCAGTTCTGAGTCCCTTCTGTGAGAATTAAACTCTCATTAATCAAAAGATCTGCATCTACGGTAACCTCTCCAGTGCTTGTTTCAAACAAAATTTCTTCAGATGAAACCAGCAACCCCCCTGTTGAAGATAGCTCAGCCTTGTTAGAAGCGCTTCCATAAATCAAACTCATGTTATACGTTGAGCTTGCATTTGAATGAATCTTCACCCCGCCTGAACGATTTAAGGTGGTTAATTTAATATCCGCACCACTAGCCGTGGTTTCGACCGTTGTGGTTTGTGTGTTTGAAAGCTTTAAAGCCGCAGTATCCGCAAAGCTTAAAGTCGCAGTGTCTCCCCCTGCACCATTTTTAAACTTAAAATCATTACCATCCGCATCCAAAATAATATCACCAGAAGCATCTACGGTAAAATCACCAGATCTTGTAACATCACCTGTCAAAGCTGCGGCGGTAGTAGCAGTTGCTGCGTTGCCCGTTATATCTGAGGATATGCTGGCAGGAAGTCTTGCATCATTAACAGTACCGCTGTCTAAATTAGATGCGTTTAAAGATGAACCATCGATGAAATTACCAAGATCTGTAGTTGTTGTACTAGATACTGCAACCTTACCGCTTGAATTAGACACAAGAACTCTACTCGCAGTAAGATCTGCATCGTCAATGGTGGTAGCAGCACCTGTTATAGTCGCTTGTTTGCCACCAAGTTGAGTTTGAATAGCAGAAGTAACACCAGAAACATAACCAAGTTCTGTATCAGTGACCGCAGATACCGCAACTTTGCCACTAGCATTTGATATAACCGCACGACTTGCTGTAAGATTAGCGTCATCAATAGTAGTTGCGGCTCCTGTAATAGTTGCCTGTTTGCCATCAATTTGTGTCTGGATGGCAGAGGTTACGCCATCGACATAATTAATCTCTGCTGTAGTCGCTGTTACACCATCCATAATATTAAGTTCTGCCGTTGTGGCAGTAAGACCATCTAAGATATCGAGTTCAGTTGTCGTTACGCCTGATACTGCAATATCCCCACCAGAGTCAGATATTAAGGCACGGCTTGCAGTTAAGTCCGACATGCGAACAATAGCCTTGCCGCCCATACCAGAGTGGTTGGAGCAATAGTAGTACAGCACCGCAGGGGCATCTTGCTCTAGTTTTACCTGCGTGTAAGCACCCGCACTTCCCGGCGTTCCCGCTGTTGTAACGCCTGTTGTAAATGGAGCATTAGGATTGTTGTTGTCATTGGTTGAAAACCGCAACGGATGGTTACTATTAGAAGCATCAGATTGATCAAACCTGTATGTGACAGAAGGCTTTAGCTCAACGGTTTGTTGAGAAGTACCATCTATTACGAACTTACCACCCGCTACTGTAACCGCTACAGTTCCAAGAGGCTGCTTTGCATCAATCTGCGTCTGTATTGCAGACGTAACACCGTCCACATAATTCAACTCCGCAGCCGTAGCTGTGATAGAAGTGCCCGCTATCTGTAGCGTTGTGGCGTTTACCTCGCCAGATGATCCGTAGATCACGGCTTTACTGTTAGCGATAGTGCCCGCCGCTGAGCCGTCCAGCAAGTTTAGTTCCGCACCAGACGTGGTGACGCTGGTAGCGCCAACATTAAATGGGCTAGATAAGTCTGTTATGTTCTGCACCGCAGCGGTAAAATCCGTAACTGCCGCACCAGAACCCGCACCATCCGCAAGAACAATAGAACCTTTGCCAACCTCAATCGTTACGTTTGCGCCAGATCCTTGAGTAATAATCAAGGCAGCATTTGTAGAGTTAAGGATCATATACACTCTGGCTTTATCATTCTGTGACAAAGTTACAGTACATGTGCCACCGGGCGACCCCGTAAACTTTATGGCCTTATAGTGTCCATCCTCCGCAGAAGAAGGCTGTGCGGAAAGGGTCAGGGTGTATGTCGTTGAACTGAGGGCGATAGACTCAAAGCCGTTAGCTGCACGATCAAGGATTTGAAGGTTGACGTTTGTACTAGAACCCCATGTACCAGCCTCGTCACCTGTAGTTATCAGTTTAACGCCATTTGCGTCTGTATATGTAGCCATCTGAGCGCCTATCTAAAAAGTTCAATTGCACTTAATATACTTTTTATTCCCATTTTAAGCAACAAGGGTCCACGTTGGATCTTGTGTCGGTGTTACTCTTGCCCAATTTGGATCTTGATCAGGCAGTATTAGACCGTAAACAGCAGCGCCCCCAATGAATACGGTTATTGAAACTCCCTCTACGGGTTCTCCCAGAATAAATGTTACGTCTTGTCCAGCAATGCCAAACTGTCCAACGTCCAGTCTTTCCGTAAAGCTAACATTAAAATCAAAGCCCGTTAAAGTAAACGAACCTGAGTCTAAATCTAGTCTAAATGCCGCTGCCAAGCTTGCATCTTGGCCTGTAAGCGTAAAGCTTCCAATATCACCTACAACACGCCTTTGAACTTCAAATGCTCCAGCTTGCCCCGTCAGTGCAATAGACCCTTGATCTAACGTAACGCTACCTTCAAACCTTGTAGTGAGATCCTGCCCCGTAAGTGTAAAGCTACCCGCTTCAAGATTAGCAGTCTTCTTAAAGTTTATCGCCTGACCCGCAAGCGCAAATGAACCGTGATCAATAACCTCTGTTATCTTGCGGTTAGCTGTAAACCCTGTTAGCGCAAAACTACCCGCCTCCGCATTCATAGATTTTTGGAAGTTAAGATTTTGACCAGTCGCCGCAAAGCTGCCGTGCGCTAACTCCTCGCGCATTGCGATCAGAGTACCTGCATCTTGCCCTGTGACCGCGAATGACCCCCTGTCTGGCTGCTCTCTCAAAGCAATTACAGTGCCCACATCCTGACCAGTCAATGCAAAGGAACCAAAGCCTAGAACTCTGGATACCTTGGTATCCACATTTTGCATGGTGAGTGCAAACGATCCTTGGTCCAGTATGGCACTTACTTGCACACCAAAGTCTAAGGTCTGTCCTGTAATCGCAAAGCTGCCATGATCGGCGGTCAACCGCAAAGCCTTTTGGAAGTCAGCGGTTTGTCCCGTTAGATTAAAACCACCCGCCTCAAAAATTTCTCCAATAAGACCAGACGCGGCTTGTCCTGTTAGGGCAAAGCTACCTTGGTTGAGTATTGCGCTTACTGAAATTTCTGGCGTAAAGTCTTGGCCTGCAAGAGCAAAAGAACCTGTCTCCGCACCCCCCGCCAAGCCCTTCCCTTGGATCAGACTATTTTCTTGACCTGATACAGCAAAAGAACCTGTCGCAAGACTTGCGGAAACATTTAAAGACGCGGCTTGACCCGTAACTGCAAAGCTACCCGCTCCAAAGTCTTCATTCATAGCTATGTTTAGAGTGACTGCTTGACCAGAAACCGCAAAGCTACCCGTGCCAAAACCATCACTGAGTGCTATGTTAGTTTCCGCCGCCTGACCTGTTGCTGCAAAAGAGCCATGATCTAAACTAACAACAATAATCTCATGTCCAGAAGACGCGAGTGCAGAACCTGCTATGGGGCTGTAACCTAACATAGCAAGAAACTAACATTGTTTTTAGTTTGAGTCACCCTCATATCGACAGGTCCACATGGTCAA
>VMHT01025224.1_pt1 | contig 17706 bp, 25 predicted proteins | sample 4693611 | NCBI WGS metagenome assembly VMHT01 (sample SAMN12280063, study PRJNA550983) | marine metagenome | isolation source: seawater sampled from same location over 5 years 0.02-0.2 micron viral filtrate | place: USA: collected off the coast of southern California halfway between the port... ...
TATTTATATGGTGTATTTTAAAAGCAAATTCTAGCAAGTCTAGTAAAAATGTATATAATGCAGAATTAAAGACAGGTGAGTTTATTACTGGTAGATTTAGTGCATCAGAAGAATTATATATGAAACCATCTTCAGTTCATAACAGATTAAAAAAGCTGCAAAGAATGAACTATATAAAAAAAATTAGTACTAATAAATATACTATAATTTCAGTAATTAATTTTAGCAAGTATCAAATAGATAGCAATAATGCTCCTAAAACACCACTAGGAGAACGTTTAAAGAACTTTATTGAAGAAGTTAAGGTATATGCTAACAAATATGATGAAAGTGTCTTAGAGGGCTTTATTTCATATTGGACAGAAACAAACAAATCAAAAACTAAAATGAGGTTTGAATTACAGCAGACTTGGAATACTAATTTACGTATATTGAATTGGTTTAAAAGATCAAAGCCTATAAAAGAAAATAAAGTAAAGCAAAGTATAAATACTTGGCAAGAAGCTAGAAATATGATAAACAATGGATAAAACAAAACAAATATGGTATAGGTTTTCAAATGATAAAAAGCAGTTAAATTTAGATTGTGTTGATTTGTTAAGTAAATGCTATATGATGTTAGGACAAAGACCAGAAACGGAACAAGTTGTGATCATGGCTAAATTTTTAGTAGATGATTTGTCTAAATTATATGGTTCAATGGATCTTGATGAAGTTCAATTTGCTTTTGAAAAAGGTATAAGAAGCTCAGAACATGGAGGTTTTGTTAATGTACGAAATTGGAATATATGGTTAAAAGAACATAAACAGAAAGCTAATTTACAAAGACAACAAAATTTGATAACAGATTATCAAAAAAATGAGGAAACTCAAAAATTAATTAATAATAACTTTAAAAAATTAAATTATGAAATTGACACAAAAAGAAAAAATATTAAGACATCTAAGTAGTATAGGTTCTATAACACCATTAGATGCTATGAATGATTATGCTATAATGAGATTGACATCTAGAATATGTGAATTAAAAGATGAAGGACATAATATTAAATCTGAGCTTATATCTTCACAAAATAAATTTGGTGAAAAAGTTAGTTTTTCTAAATATACTTTAATTAAATAAATATGAAAATAATTTTTTTGATATTTTTAATATTAATAATAGCTTATTTAGGACTTACATTATATTTTGAATGGCGATTAGAAAAACAGGAAAAAGAATGGCTAAAAAGGCAAAAACACACGCAAAACTTAAAAAAGACTTAGACAAAGTTTTCAGTCAGTATATACGCTGGTATTATGCTGATCATAGTGGAATGGTAGAGTGTTATACTTGTGGTTGCATGAAGCACGTAAAAGAAATACAGGCAGGTCATTTCCAAAGCAGGAAACATACAGCAACGAGATGGCATGAAAACAATGTTAAGCCGCAGTGTCCAAAATGTAACCTATTTTCACAGGGCGAGCAGTATTTGTTTGGCGTAAAGCTTGAGGCAGAAATTGGTAGCGTAATGTTTGAAGAAATTTTAAAATTATCTAATACTACTCAAAAATATAGCAAATCTGATTTAATATATTTGATAGAATATTATAAGAAAAAACTATCAATGCTATTAGATTAATATTATAATGTTAATAAGTTTTTTAAAACCTACTTGTATAAGTGGGTTTTTTTATTACTATTGTTCATGCTTACTAATAAGATGTGTGTAGATCTAAAAAAAATAGCAGCAAATTTTATACCTGCAAAAGATTTAGATGATTTAACACAAGTAGTATTTGAGCAGCTACTAAAGATGGACAAAGCTAAGTTAAGCGGACTTATTAGCACTGGAGACATATACAAATATTTCAATAGAATGTGTAAGTTAAATTACTATTCAAAAAATAGCAAATATTATTATACATATAATAAAATTAATGAAAAAGTAAGTTTTTATGCTAATACTTCTTTGACTAGCGATCACAAATCACAAAACAATAACAATATATATATTAATAAAAATGAAGATTTGATAAATAGTATATTGAATGAGTTACATTGGTATGATAGAGAGCTATTTAAATTATATGTTTTAGGTGATAAAGAAAATAGCAACTACTCTTATACCAACCTAGCAAAAAAAACAGGAATAAGCCGTATATCAATATACTACACTATAAGAAGTGTAAAAAAATATGTAAAAAAAAGATTGAATAAATTAAAAAATGATATATAGAGAATTAGCAAGCTACATGGAATATGATATACCCTACATAGAAGTATACAATGAAAATGGCATGCTAGAATATATACTAGACTTACCTAGTATGGAGTTAGAAGATGTTGATATAGAATTTAATGAAGATGGAACGCCTTACGGCATAATTAAATTATATAGGGATAATGAATAAAGCAAACTTGATGTTAAAAAGCTATAACTACTTAAAAGCTGTAAGTAAAAGAGTTTTAGGAGGTTTTGAAAATGTTGATACTTCAACTTATTATGATAGAGTACATACTTGTAGTAGGTGTGATAATTTAGATCATAAACACAAAGAATGTATGCTATGCGGTTGTCCTATAGAAACAAAAGCAGCATGGAAAACTGAAAAATGCCCAATAGATAAATGGTAACAGAAGAACAAAAACAGAAAGCTATAGAATTATATAATTTATGTAAAAATGGTAAGGCACCTAATCACGAGGTTAAAGCTGAACTAGTAAACTTATATAACGAAATACATAAAACTAAATATAAAACAAATAGTAATTGTGGAGCTTGTCTACAGACTATATATACTGGAATAAAACATATAGCAAATAAATGAAGACGCCTGAATATTATAAAGGAAAACACTACAAAATAGAAGCACACGAAGTAATAGAAGACTTTGCAGGAGATAATTATAATATAGGTGTATGTTTAGCTTATCTTATGAGAGCAGGTAAGAAAAAAAATAATGATATAACACAAGATATACAAAAATGTATAGATCATCTTAATTTTGAATTGAAAAGACAAGAACATTTGCAAAAAAATGTAGATACAGAAATGATTGAAAAATTTAATAAATTATATCCTAATGGAACGAGTACATATTAAAACAATACAAAACAATCCTACTAATCCAAGGCTTGTAAACAAAGCTAAATTTGAAAAGCTTAAAAAGTCTATACAAGAATTTCCAGAAATGCTTGAGCTAAGACCAATAGTAGTAGATAATGAGGGTTATATATTAGGCGGTAACATGAGATATAAGGCATTAGTTGAATTAGGACATACAGAAGTTAATATAATAAAAGCTGATAATCTTACTGAAGAACAAAAGCAAGAATTTATAATAAAAGACAATATAGGTTTTGGTGATTGGGATTGGGATATTTTAGCTAATGAATGGAATACTGTTGAATTAGAAGATTGGGGTTTAGATGTGTGGCAAAATGAAGATGATGTAAAACAAAATTTGAATGATATTTCAGATAAAATAAATGACACATACAAAATAGAAATTGAATTAAATAGTGAAAGAGAATTAGAAACATTATATGAAAAATTAACTAAAGATGGATATAAATGCCGAATTTTAACATTTTAAGAGAAAGTAAACCAGATAAAACATTTAGAGTTGCTTCAGTTATAGGTAAATTTGATTTACAAACAGAACATATCAAAGAAGAATTTATAGGTAATATAGATATAGATGATTATTGGCAAGTAGGTATTATAGTAGGTGCAAGTGGTACAGGTAAAACAACTATAGCAAAAGAATTATTTCCTGATGCTTATATAACAGATTTTGAATATAAGAATAAATCTATTTTAGATGATATGCCTGAACATTGTTCTGTGGATGATATAACTAGAATGTTCAATAGTGTTGGATTTTCATCACCACCAAGTTGGTTAAAGCCATATTCAGTTTTATCTAATGGACAAAAAATGAGAGTAGATTTAGCACACTCTTTATTAAAAGATGATGAATTAATTGTATTTGATGAATTTACTAGTGTAGTTGATAGAAATGTGGCGCAAATAGGTAGTTATGCAGTACAAAAAGCTATAAGGAAAACTAAAAAAAAGTTTATAGCAGTTGCCTGTCATAATGATATAATAGATTGGCTTTTGCCTGATTGGGTGTTTAAAACAGATAGCATGACCTTTCAAAAGCTTGAAGGGCAAAAAAAAAATAGACCAAAAATTAATTTTGAAGTATACAAAGCAGGAGACAAAAAAATATGGGAAGTGTTTGCTAAACACCACTATTTAAGTCACTATCATAATAATGCTTCAACAGTATATGTTGCTTATATAAATGAACAATTAGCAGGGTTTATAAGTATAATACACCAACCTCATCCAAAAGTAAAAAATATAAAAAGAATACATAGGTTGGTTATATCACCTGACTTTCAAGGTATAGGATTAGGAGTTATACTAACAGAATTTATAGGAGATAAATATTTAGATGATGGATATAGATATAGTATAACAACATCAGCACCAAGTTTGATTAATTACTTTAAAAATAATAGTAAATGGATATGTAAAAAATTTGGTAGAAATAAAAGACACGCAACAGGAGATAGTTCAGCAAGAATAACGTCAGCTTGGGAGTATATAAATAGACAAAAGTAGACACTATAAAAAAGAAAAGATATGAACAGTACAGAAATAAAAAAAGAAGCTATATTAAAGTCTTTAGAAGCAAGCTTAGGAGTAGTAACAACAGCTTGTAAAAAAACAGAAATACCAAGAAGTACATTTTATAAATGGTTAAAAGAAGATTTAGAATTTGCCAATAAAGTGAAAGATATAGAAAACGTTAGTTTAGATTTTGCAGAAAGTAAGTTATTTGAACAGATGGCAGATAACAATACAAGTGCAACAATATTTTATTTAAAGACTAAAGGTAAAAAAAGAGGATATTGGGAAAAGCAACAAATGGATATGACAACTGATGATGAGCCAATTCAAATCAACATCAAACTAACTGATGAAGATTAATTTAGAATTTACTCCTAAACAAAGCACAGCAATTAGATATTTGTTTGATAATGAAACAAGTGAAGTATTATTTGGTGGTGGTGCAGGTGGTGGTAAGTCATATATTGGTTGTGCTTGGATAATTTATTCATGTATTAAATACAAAGGTATAAGATGTTTAATTGGTAGAAGTAAATTAGATAACTTAAAAAAAACAACATTAAATACATTTTTTGAAATATGCAAAGAATGGGGATTGAAGTCAGGTAAAGATTATATATTTAATGCTAGAAGTAACATTATAAGTTTTAATAATGGTTCAGAAGTTATGCTTAAAGATTTGTTCCACTATCCTAGTGATGCTAATTATGATAGCTTGGGTAGTTTGGAACTTACTATGGCTTTTATTGATGAATGTAACCAAGTTACACAAAAAGCTAAATCAATATTATCGTCAAGAATAAGATATAAATTAGATAAGTTTAATTTAATTCCAAAACTATTCATGAGTTGCAACCCAGCTAAGAATTGGGTTTACAATGAATTTTATTTACCTAATAAACATAATAAACTTCCTACACATAGAAAGTTCATACAAGCATTAGCAAGTGACAACATACATATTTCTAAACACTACGAAGAACAATTATTGAAGTTAGATGAAATTAGTAAGCAAAGATTATTATATGGAAATTGGGAATATGATGACAGCGAAGATAAGCTAATTAGTTATGATGCAATATTGAATATGTATGAAAATACTAATTTAGAAGGTGGTGATAAATATATTAGTTGTGATGTTGCAAGATTTGGTAAAGATAAAACAGTTATAATATATTGGAACGGCTTAAGAGCTGAAAAAATAAAAGTTTATAATACTAATACAATCACACAAGTAGCAAAAGAAATACAAGATATACAAAGAACAGAATTAGTGCCATTACGTAATATTATAGTAGATGATGATGGTGTTGGTGGTGGTGTTAAAGATATACTTAGATGTAAAGGTTTTATAAATAATGGTAAGGTTATTAATAACGAAAATTATCAAAACCTTAAAACTCAATGCTACTATAAACTTGCTGAATATATAAATGCTTCTAAAATTTATTTCAAAACTAACAATACAATCATTAAAGATGATTTAACAAAAGAGCTAGAACAAGTTAGGAGAGATAAAATAGATAAAGACACAAAATTAGCTATATTATCTAAAGAAAAAATAAAACAAATCATAGGACGATCACCAGATTATTCTGATGCTTTAATGATGAGAATGTATTATGAATTAAGAAGTATAGGTCAATATTATGTGCATTAAAAAAAGTGGCTCAAGGTGATAAATTAATACACACCAAAAGCCACCCTATTAAGAAACACAAAAAGCGAAAATACAATATTAACATTATTTATATATTATTTTGATGAATTTAATTATCAACAAAGACAAATACTACATACCAAACGAATGGAACGAGGTTACATTGGGTAACTATATGAATTTCATGAATACAGTTAAAGAAGATGTAAGCGATATAGAACAAGAGATACACTTATTAAGCACTTTAACAGGTGCTCCACAAGGTATTTTAGCAGAAGCTAGTAAAAAGACACTCAATAAATCTATAGATAGATTAAGAGAGTTGATGCAAAAAGAAAGCAGCGAAAATTTAGTATTAAAGTTCGAAATAGATGAAATAGAATATGGCTTTCATCCTAATTTGAGTGAAATGAAGTTAAAGGAATTTGTAGATCTTGATAATAAATTAGAAGATTTATGGCAAAATATAGATATGGTAATGGCTATACTATATAGACCAATTACAAAAGTAAAAAAAGATAAATATGAGATAGAAGACTATGACTATGTTACAGCTAAAAAACGAGCAGAACTTTTTAAAAAAGAGTTAAGCGTTGATTTAGTAAATGCTGCAGCTAGTTTTTTTTTGACTATCGCAGTAGACTATATGAAGATTACGCAAGCTTATTCCAAACTAAACAGAAGACAGAGGAGGCAAGCTACAAAAGTGATGAAGAAATCTTTAACGAAAAATATGGCTGGTACGGAGTGATATATAATTTAGCTAATGCAGACATATTAAAATTTGATCAGGTACTAAATTTATCAGTAAACGAATGTTTTAATTTTATGGCGTACAGCGCTGATTATAACAGAATACAAAACAAGAAAAATGCTAACAAATAACGGATTTTCAATAAAGAACATAACTCTAGCAAATCTATACGAGGTTTTTTCACGTATTGGTACTAACAATACACAAATAGAGACTACTACAATAGGTGATATTTTTGAAGTAGACCTAGTAGAGACAACATACCCACTTATGCACGTTACTACTGAAAATGCTAGCTTTGATACTAATAATCTTACATATAACTTTCAGATTATAGTAATGGACTTAGTAAAGAAAGACGAAAGCAATGAAGAACAAGTACTAAGTGATACTTTACAAGTTATAGGAGACGTCATAAGCACAATAAGAAACGCTGAGAACGGATTACCTAATTTAACAGATTTTAGAAATAATATAAGAATACAGGACAGCATATCCTGTGAGCCTTTCACTGAAAGGTTTGACAATGAGGTTACAGGTTGGACGGCTAACTTAAGTATAGAAGTGGCATTTGAATTATCAGCCTGTACTGGTGATATAGTATAATAAAATAATAAATATAAATAATAAAACATGGCAAGCACAGTATCAACCGCTACACTTACAGTACAAGTAAAGGAGCAAATAACAATAAACGGCACTACATACGACCAAGACGTTACAAAAAGTTTAACAGGCGTAGGTAATGTATCTAAAAGAATTCATACTATACCTGCAGCTAGCACTACGACTTTAGCAACTTTTGCTAGTACAGGTGACGGCGCTAACTATGACGTAGAAGATTTAAAGTACATGAGAATTACAAACTTAGACGACACAGAAAACTGTATACTTACACTAGCATTCAACGCAACGTCTGCAGCAGTAGAACTAAAAGCAGGCTGTAGTGTTACTTTATTTTCTCCTAATGGATTTGGCGCTACAAGTAAAGCAGCTATAACTACACAGGACGACATAGAGACTTTATTTGTACGCAATAATCATGGTGGCACAGCAGTAGACCTAGAAGTATTTATAGCTACAGCATAGTGAAAACAAAGCACGTAAAAAGAGTATTTGACTTATTTGGTCAGAAAGTTGTAGAAACGGCTAGAGGTATACTGAACGCTAAAGGCAAAAATGCTAGTGGCGAATTAGGTAGTAGTCTAGGCTATAGCTTACAAGTTAAAAAAGGCAAACTAGATTTACAATTTTTAGGAGCACCTTATGCTCGTATAGTAGATGAGGGTGCAAAAGGTTCTAAAAGTAGCGCAAAAGCTCCTAAAAGCAGTTTTAAGTACACAAATAAACAGCCGCCTAGTGGTGTTATTGATAAGTGGGTAGTACGCAAAGGACTTAAAGCTGCACGTAATGAAAAAGGACAATTTGTAAGCCGTAAAAGTCTAGTATATTTAATAGCTAGAAATATCAAGCTATTTGGTATAAAACCTACTAACTTTTTTACAGATGCACTTAATCAAGGATTAAAAGGATTACCTAGAGACTTTGCTAGAGCCTATGCTAGAGACGCTCAAGCATTTATAAGAACAGTAACAACAGAAATGTAAAAATATGCCAGTAAAATTAATATCAAATTTAACAGGAGACAGAGCAAGGCTAATACCTGCTTATAGTGACGTAGTAGTATATGCAGAAGATATACCTCAGAATATACTAGATAATAACTTTAATATTAAGTATATATGTAGAGTATTTATTAATGATCAATTAGTAGTAGAATTAAAAGCACCACCAAATAGTCGTATAAATAATAAAGCGCTATTTAGAATACAAGACGTGCTACAAGATTTTACAAATACTGATATAAGCGGCTACTACCCAGATGACGCAGAAAATGCTAGTACTTCTGCAGGTGGCACTTTTGCTACTAATGCTCATTCTATACATCAGATAGACAATTTTGCACGTAATAAAGAAAATTTAAATAATTGTTTTTGTTTAGGTGGCTTTGAAAGCAGCACAACGGTAAACGGCGCTATTGTTCAGAGTATCAGTATATTTACAGATGTAGTATTTAAATTTTGGAATGGTGTTATACAACTTAAAGAGGGTTTCAACTCTTATGATTTTAGCAACTATTTTTTAACGGCTAATACTAAGAATTTTTTAAGCCTTTTTCCTAATAACTTCGGTACAACAGGGCAAAAAATACAGCTAGCACAATATCATACCTTAGCTTTTTTTCATGGTAAAATACTAGGCGTAGATGACGCACTAAATATAGACGTAGCTAAAATACAAATTAGAACATTTAACTCTAGTGACGTGCAGGTAGCACTTCAAGAGGTAGATAACACTAATGCAAACGGCGGCTCTACTGATAGTTCTACTTCAGACGGTAGAGGCTTACTATATTTTGGTTGCGGTACTTCACAACTAGTACAGCATGGTTTAGACCTATCAACGGTAGCCTATTACACAGTGACGGCTGTAGGAGGCGGTGTATCTATAAGCCAGTCTTACAGATTTGATATAGTAGGTGCAGACTGTAAAGGATTTGAAACAATACGATTAGCCTTTATGAATAGCTTAGGCACGTATGACTATTTTAACTTCACTAAGAAGTCTACTCGTACTACAGAGCTAGTAAAAAGCCCTATAAAAACTAACTACGGCACAGAGCTAGTATTTTCAGCTACAGATCAACTTATAGATAACTTTGACTTACCTATATACACACAGGGCACACAGAGCGGCGGTACTAGAAACTATAACACTAATGCTATAGAAACAATAGAAGCAAATACAGACTTTATAAGTCAAGAGGAAGCGGCTATATTAAAAGACTTATTTAAAAGCCCTAGCGTATTTATGCAAGAGGGTACTACGTTTGTGCCTGTAGTTATTAATGAAACAGAATACATGCTACAAACTACGGTAAATGACAAGGTTATCCAATACATTATACAAATAGAAAAAGGGCATAACACAAGAGTACAGAGACTATGATAAGATTAGTAGTATTAGACCAAACAAACAATAGAGAGCACGAGCTTGATACCTACGGTAATGAAAATGTAAACGTAACTTTACAGATAGATGATGTACGTAATATAGAAAGCAAAAATGCTAGTTTTAGTAAAGAGTTTAACCTACCTGCTACTAAGAATAACAATAAATTTTTCGAGCACTTTTATAATGTTAATAGACACGCTACTAACTACAATGTATACAAAAATTTAAAAGCCTTTTTATATGTAGATAATATACTAGTATTAGAGGGTTTAATGAGACTAGTAAATAGTTCTGATAAAAGTACAGAGATAAGCTATACTGTAGTATTATTTAATGACGTTGCAGGTATTATAGAGACTTTAGGAGATGACACTATAGAACATCTAAATTTTAATGATATTAATCACGAATTTACTAAAGATAATATAATAGCGTCATGGAATGATGGCGTAACTTTAGCTAGTGGCGGTACTACTAAAGCTGTATACTACCCACTAGTAAACACAGGTAATATATACGGCGTTATAGCGTTTGTACAGCAAAACTTAGTAGGCTTATCTATCGATAGTTATAAGAATTTTCTTTTTAACTTACAGCTAAAATATATAATAGATAAGATATTTGAGCATAGCGGCTTTACATACGATAGTAACTTTTTTAATAGTGATGATTTTAAAAATATATATTTTGACGTTGGAGCACAACAAGTAGAAACTGTTGGAACAGATAACACACTATTTACAATAGTTGCAGATACGGCACAAGGTGCGCAAAGCATCAATTTACCGCCTGCTTTTGATGCTATGCAGATTAACACAACTTTTGAAAATGCTAGTATAATAAACTACCTTAATGAAAGTGGTGATACTGATAACTTATTCAATCAAGCTACCAGTACATTTACGGCAGCTGTAGACTGTACGTTAGATATAGAGTTTAATGTTAAAGCTAGGACGTCTGCAGGCGAAGGTGTACTAGAGATATATGCAAATGATACTATGATAGGTTATACATGGTGCGGCGCTCTTTTAAATTCAAACTACACATGTACTAGTACTATGTTTTTATCTGCAGGTGATACTGTACAATTTAAACTAGTAGCAAATGGTAACGATAATATATTTGTGTTTAATTTAGGACCTGTACCTAATGCTATAGGATTATATAGACCTATATTAACTCTAAATGTATTAGACAGTTCTAGTAGTAGTTTTATACATGCTAAAAGAGGTAAAATAAAGCTAGCAGATATATTAAAAGATGTTTTTAAGGCGTTTAATCTAAGTATAGAGAGCGTAGGTAATAATGTGCTTAAATTAGAGCCTTATAGCGACTACGTAACAAATAATACCTTAGACTGGACACGTAAAGTTAATATTAACGAAATGGTATTAGAGCCTTTAGAAATACCTAAGAAGTTAGTATTTACACATGCTAAAGACACAAATGACCACTACCATAAAACCTATAAAGATAATCAGTTAACAGATTATGGCACACAGATTATTGAGTTAGACGTTGATAGTAGTGAAATTCAAGAAATAGCTTTAAATGTTTTTTCTGCACCTTTTATAAAAAATGTAGATAATACAGAGGTAAATTTACAGCATGTAGCAAAATTAGAAGATGAGGAGCTAAAACCTTTTGACAATAAGCCAAGATTAATATATAAAAACCCACAGGGATTTCCTGCGCCACAGGTTGCGGTAGACCAAAATGAAACTGAATTATTCAATGCAGAAACTACTATAAATAGCGGCACACATTATGTAGGTTCTGATGACGCTAACGCACCACTACCACAAATAACTAGTAGCAGTAACTCTTTATTATTTGGTAATGTAAATATAGTGAATACGCCTACTATAGGGGCACAGCCTAATAACACACTGTTTAATAAATACTGGTTTACTTATATAAATGAGAAGTTTAACGTTACTAACGGATTACTAGTAAAAGTACAGATAAACTTGACGGCTACAGATATTTTTGCTTTTAGATTTAGTAGTGCAGTACGTATACAAGACCAACTATACAGAGTAAATAAAATAGAATATAATACAGATAAAAATAGCCAAGCTACAGTAGAACTTTTAAGAATATGAGAAAGATAAGCAGCATAAATAAGCAAGGTAAGGTATTGTTTGAAGACGACAAAGGTACAAGTACTACTACAGGAACTAAACAGGAATGTTTAGAGTATGGCTTCAAGTTTAGAGGTAATGAATGTTTTTGCTATGATAAAACAGCTAAAGTAGACTATGACGGTAAGGTAAGTAAAGGAAATATCGCGCAGCCTTTCGGTAGTTTTGTAACAGGTATAGGTAATAAAATTACTGGTGGATTTAATAACATAGCTATAGGATTTCAAAATTTGATTAGTAGAAATGCTAGCGGCAGCATAGCAATAGGCACAAATGCCTACACTGAAAGGTACGGAGAGCTAGCATATAGCAGTTGTAATACATCTAATAAGGCTAAATATAGTACACTTATGTATACAGGTACTACTACAAATAACACAGCTACAGAGTTATTTTTAGGCGGTAATCAAAGCGCAAGATATTTTGTAAATGAAAGTAATGAGAGCGCTATGTACATAGAAGCTAGATGCGTTTGTTTAGACGTTGTCAATAATGACGCAGTACTAAGGTCTAAAATATTATTATATAAATATGCAGGTAGTACACTCACTGAAATATTTGACACTGACTATGTAAATAGCGGTGATAGTAGCCTTAGCGCAGTAGCTTTAGCTTTTGCACCAATAGCTAGTACACCAGATTATATAGAAGTAAAAGTAACAGGATTATCAAGCACTAGGCTAGAATGGAATATAGTACTAACAGTAACAGAAGTAAAAAATGCGTAAAAGTCAAATAGTAGGAAGTTTTAAATTAAAAGGTGATATGTTAGCCGTAGCTTACGGCGCTTTTAAAGACGTATTACCTGCTATAACAAGATACAAAACTAAAACAAGTAATAACGAAGTAATACTAGGCAAATGGGCAGGGAAAAAGTAATAATAGACGTAGAAGCAAACACAGGCAAAGCAGATAAAGGCTTAGAGAAAGTAAAGACTACTACAAAAGAAGTTAAAAATGAAGCCAAAGACGCAGCGGCTGAATTTTCAGTAATGGGCGTTAGCATAAGTAGTTTACGAGGTACTTTTACTAAAGTCAAAGGCGTAGCTAAGGGTATGTTTAGCTCTATAAAGATGGGTATAGCTAGCACAGGCATAGGTGTCTTAGTTTTAGCTGTAGGTGCTTTAATTTCACATTTTGTAAACACTAAAAAAGGCGCAGAACAGCTAGAAGTAGCTTTTGCAGCTGTAGGTTCTGCAGTAAGTGTTATAACAGACAGAGTATCTAAATTTGGCGGAGCTATAGTTAAATTTTTTAAAGGTGATGCTGCAGGCGCTCTTAAAGATGTAAAAGACAGTTTCAAAGGTATAGGCGATGAAATAAGAGAAGATGTTAAACTAGCACAAGAGCTTACTAAAACAAATCAAAAATTAGCAGACGCACAACGTAATCTAAATGTAGAGGTAGCTAAACAGAGAGCTGAAGTAGAAGCGTTAAAATTTGTAGCAGAAGATACTAGTAAAGCTACACAAGATAGACTAGACGCAGCACAAAAAGCATTTAATATAGAAAATGACTTAATGCAAAAACAGATAGCTATAGCAGAGGAGCTATTTGAAAACAAGCGTAAAGAAGTTGAAATGAGCGAAAGCACAGCCGAAGACTTAGACGAGTTAGCAGAGTTAGAAATAAGACTTGCTGACGTTAGAGGTGAAAGTTTAGGTAAACAAATAGGTTTGAATAATCTACTAAACACTATTAAGAACGAACAAAAAGCTAAAGAACAAGAGCAAAGAGAAACAGAAGCAGAAGCAGAAGCGCAAAGACTAGCAGAAATAGAAGAAAACGCAGCAAAAGAGCTGGCAATAAAAACGAAATTAGACGAAGATAAAAAAGCCGCAGATATAGCAGCCGCAGAAGCAAAAAAGCTTTTAGACGAACAGACTAGGTTAGAAGATGAAGCGCTAGCTGCACAAAAAGAACAAATACTTATGAACGGCTTAGGAACCTTGAAAAATGTATTAGGTCAAGAAAGTCAAGCAGGTAAGGCTATAGCAGTAGCAGAAGCTACTATAAACACATTCAAAGGAGTTAGTGCTGCTATTGGTAGTGCACCGCCACCGTTTAACTTAATAGCTGCAGCGACAACTTTAGCAGCAGGTTTCAAAAATATTAAAGAAATAACTAGCGTACCTAAGCCACAATTTGCTAGTGGTGGTATAGTTGGCGGCTTCGGAACAGGCACAAGTGATAGCACAACGGCTAGACTATCTAAAGGTGAGAGTGTAATAAATTCACGTAGCACTAGAATGTTTAAGCCTTTACTTAGTGCTATAAATGAAGCAGGTGGCGGTAGAGCCTTTGCTACTGGTGACGGTACAGGCGGCGCTACGGCAGGTGTAGTTAAAGCGTTTGTAGTAGCAGACGATATGACTAAGCAACAAGACAAAATGAGTAAAATAAGAAGAAAAGCAACAATTTAAAATATAAAGATATGCCATGTAAAAAATGTGATAACGGTAAATATAGATTTGGTAATGGTAACTGTAGTTATGATACTTTAGCCGAATGTAAACGAGCTAATCAAAGCTACGATATAGTTGAGTTAGTAATAGATGACGATAACGAAGCGCTAGCTATAGATGCTATAAGTTTAGTGACTGAGCCTGCTATAGAGCAGGATTTTGTGTACTTTAATAAAGAAAATAATCTAACACTAGCAGCTATAGACGAAGAAAAAAGGCTACTAGTAAGCCCTGCACTAATACCATATAAGCAGATTTACAGATATGATGCTAAAACTGATAAAGACTACTATGTGTACTTTACAGAAAACACAGTAAGAAAAGCTGCAGAAGCTTACATGAAACACCAAAACACAAATAACGCTACTGTACAGCATGATGAGAAAGTAACAGGAGTACACACTATAGAAAGTTGGATAGTAGAAAACTCAGACAATGATAAAAGCAATTTATACGGCTACAACTTACCAAAGGGCACATGGTTTGTCACTATGAGAGTATTAAATGATGACGTATGGAATAGAATAAAGGATGGCGAACTCAAAGGCTTAAGTATAGAGGGATATTTTGTAGATAAAATGCAGACACTAGCTAAACAAAAACTAGCAGAACCTATAGGTGAAGTTAATGGATTGCCATTATATGAAAAACAAGAAGATGCTTTAGCAGCTGCTAAAGACTTAGGATGTGAGGGAACACATGAACATAATTTAGACGGCAAGACTTACTATATGCCATGTAGTAATCATGAAATAGTTGAAACACTTATGGAGCTAATAGAAGATATAGAAGCTAATGAAGTATGTACTAATTTAGCAAGCTATAATAACTACCCTAAAGGAGCTAGCGCTAATGCAGAACGTGCTATAATAGAAAACGAAGAAAGAGGTAATAAATGCGCTACACAAACAGGCAAAGTAAGAGCACAGCAGTTATCAGCTAGAAAAAATATCAGCTCAAGAACGGTTTCAAGGGTTTATAGCTATTTAAAACGAGCTAAAACTTATGACACTGGAAATTATGACGATTGTGGTACTATAAGTTATAATTTATGGGGTGGTGATGTTTTGATGAGGTGGGCAGAAAAAATTTTAAAAGCTGAAAACGAAACAAAATAACTTTTTATATATATTATTAAGAATAATAATTATAATCGCTTAAAACGTATTAAAATGGACTTGAAACAACGTATAAAAGTTGCGCTCGGATTAAATGAGGAGACAACAGAAACAAAAGAAGTGCAACTAATGTTTGAAGACAAACTAGTAGATGGCACTATAGTAGTATCTGAAGCTGACGAGTTAGCAGCAGGTGCAGTTATTAATATTTTATCAGAAGATGGTGTACAAACACCATTACCAGAGGGTACATATTCACTTGAAAGTGGTGTATCTTTTTCAGTAGATGCTGATGGTGTAGTATTAGAAGTAAATGAAGCAGAAGCAGAAGAAGAAGTAGAAGCAGAAGAAAAAGAAGAAGATACTTACATGGAAGCACACGCTGAGTTATTTGCTGAAGTTGGTACTGTAGTAAAAGAATTACTAGAAGAAGTAGGTAAAGATATAGGTAGAATATCTGCAGAATTAGACGAAATTAGAGGAGAAAACTTAGCTAAAGACGAAAACATAGCAGAACTACAAAACGAAAATACTGAATTATCGGCACAAGTTAAAGAGCTAGGCAAAAGTCCTGCAGAAGAGCCTGTATCAGTATCTAAATTTGAAAAGACGGTCAAATTATCTACACAAGATTACGATAAAATGAGCGCACAAGAAAAATATTTATATAATTTTAACAATAAAAAATAATAAAAAATGGCTTTAACTATAACAGGTTCATCGTATGCAGGTGAACACGCAGGTTTATATATATCTGCAGCATTAAAACAAGCGGCTTCTTTACAGTATATGACTGTTAGAGAAAACGTAAACTACAAAGAAGTAGTGAACCAAGTAGCAGGCGCTAACTTAGTAAAAGATAGAAGCTGCGACTTTACAGAAAACGGAGCAACTTTAACTCTAACAGAAAGAGTTTTACATGTTGAGCCTTTCCAAGTGAATATAGACGTATGTAAGAAAACTATGTTAGCTGACTGGTCTTATAATCAAATGGACGATTTTACAGCATACGCTGTTTCTTACTTATCGTCATCTATTGCTGACAGTGTAGAAAATTCTATATGGCAAGGTAGCACTGCTACTAGTGGTGAATTTGACGGTATCGCTACAGCAGGTATGACAGCTTCTGCTGCTTCTGCTGCATATACTGCGGCTAACATTATAGCTAACTTAGGTACTTTAGCAGCTGACATTCCTACAAGTGTATACATGAAAGACGATTTGTACATTTACATGAATAAGAAGACTTACCGTTTTTATATCAACGCTATTTCTGCACTTTCTGCATTTCCTTTTAACAATATGGGGCAATATGAGCCAGTATTTGAAGGTATTAAAATTGCAGTTTGTCCAGGTATTGCAGATAACAGAATGTATGCAGGCCAGAAATCTAACATCTTTTTTGGTACTTCATTAAGTTCTGACCTTACAGAGGTAAGAATTTTAGACATGGCTGACCTAGACGGTTCTGATAACATCAGAATGGTAGCTAAATGGACGGCTGGTGTACAAACTGGTGTATTAGCTGACTTTACTTTACAATCATAATATTAACGGCTAAGGTAGGGGCGTAAGCCCTTACCAATAGGCCACCAAAAACTTTTTAACATGGCATGCGAATTAACTAAAGGACGTAGTCTAGACTGTAAAAGTCAAGCAGGTGGTATTTCTGCTGTTTACTTTGTACAACAAGAAGATATAATACTAACAAACCCAGAGAGCGGTGCTATTTCAGATATTGAATTTGCTGCAGGTGCGTCTAGTACATTATACAAATATAATTTACCTAGAGGTACAGGCTCTTTTACAGAGACTATTACAGGTAGCTCGGAAAATGGCACATTTTTCTATGAGCCTAGTATAAATATTATGTTACACGCTTTAAGCGCGGCTGACCAAAACGAAATCAAACTACTAGCACA
>VMHT01139334.1_pt1 | contig 17703 bp, 46 predicted proteins | sample 4693611 | NCBI WGS metagenome assembly VMHT01 (sample SAMN12280063, study PRJNA550983) | marine metagenome | isolation source: seawater sampled from same location over 5 years 0.02-0.2 micron viral filtrate | place: USA: collected off the coast of southern California halfway between the port... ...
GCATCAAACCAAGGAGCATCTTTCCAACTAAATCCTTTACCAAAAGTATTATCAGGAGCCATTACATACCAATGACAAGCTGAGTCTGGTACATCCACTGCACATTTTGACCAATCATCTTCCCATTGTGGTACTTGAATCCATAATGTTTGTGAGGTTTCAGCTAATACTGGTTTAGCCATCAGTGTAATAGTGAAAAAGAATATACACACAAATATTCTTGGTACATATCTTATGGAGATTGGATGACTATATACATCCATAACCTCTTTGTAGGAAATATTTTTTTTCATTATTTTATGATTTTTTTCTGTGAGCTTTTTGTTCCATAGCAAGACCTATTGCTATTGCCTGTTTTCTTTTCTTTACTGTTTTATCTCCTCCAGATTTAAGTTTGCCTGATTTATATTCAGACATAACTTTTTCCATTTTATGTGGCATTTTTTATAAAAAACTTTTATTTATTTTAGTTTACCTATCTTTTCTACAACTGTCCTGTAAAGATTAAATTTAACTCCTTTATGTTTTAAAAGAATTACTTTTGAAGCAGTCATATATTTACTATAAAAAATTACTGGTTCATCTTTCAAGCTTATATCTCCACTCATAGTTCAACCTCCTTAAGTGCTCTTACAAAGTATGCTACCTCAGCCAACTCATCATGTCGAAGGTTATTGTTTGTTAGTAGTGAAATATCATACTTCAATGAAATATCACATTTCTTACCTTTCTTACCTTTCCTACTCTTTCTCTTATTTCTAGCCTTAGCTGCATTCTTCGCTCTTGTCTTTGCTGCTGCTTTATTTCTTGCTCTCTGTGCTGAAGCTGTTCTTGCATGAGTACCAGCTGCTTTTGCTTTTTTAAATGAAGCATGTCTTGCCGCTGCTGCAGCTTTCATAGATGTTTTATTCGCTGCCCTAGCTTGACTACTTGTTGTACCAGAAGCTTTTCTCTTGGCAGCTGCCATTTGAGCTTTAGTTCTCTGCACCCCTTGCTTTGTTGTAGTGCTAACAGTTGATGTCTTTTTAGCTGCTTGTGCCTTTGCTTTTGCTTGTGCTTGAGCCTTATTTTTAGCAGCTTGTAATCGTCCTTCTTTACTTATACCAAATGATCCAGCCTTCAAAGCATCTCCAGATGGAATACCTGTTGCTTTTGCTGCAGCTATGCCTCTATTGATTGCTGCTTGATCTCTAGCAGCTTGACTCATTGCACCACCCTGTACTGCTGTTTGATTAGGAATACCTGTTTTCTTCGCTGCAGCTATGCCTCTATTGATTGCTGCTTGATCTCTAGCAGCTTGACTCATTGCACCACCCTGTACTGCTGTTTGATTAGGAATACCTGTTGCTTTAACTGCAGGTGTTACTCTTTTTGCTTGAGCTTGAGCCATTCTCAAGTTTCTTTGTTTTTCTCTATTAGCCTCAGCTGATCCACTTACATTTACTGCTGGACCTCTTTCTTGTTTTCCAACGTATTTACCATCTTTAACCGCACCACCTTGTCTTACAGTTGTAGCACCAAGTTTATTAACTGATGAACCTTGTCCTCCATATGTTCTTGTTTTTACACTATCCACATCTTTTCTTATACCAAGTAATTTATCTCTTAAGTCTTGATCTCCAAGAGCAACTTCTGAGCGTATTCCAGCTCTAAATTCTTTCATTGCTTGTGCTTGTTCTGCTTTACTACCAGTAAAATCAATTTTTAAATTATTTATTGAACTTTCATAGTCAGAAAATCTAGCACCTGTTGTTTTAGCAAAATCACTTAGGTCACTTCTATAAGCCTGTCCAAAAGAAGTAAATTTTTTATCAGTCTCTGCTTTATCCGCAGCTCTTTCTTGTTGTCTTTTTAATTGTTGTTCAGCTCTTCTTTCTGATGCTCGTTTACCTGTTGATCTAGCAAATTCTTCTACTTTAGAAACACCCTCCCCTATTGCATCTTGGGCTTGACCAGCAAGTCCTTCTATCTGTGCTCCAATATCATTTTCTTCTTCAGGTGCATAACTTTTCTTCTCTGCGATCTGTGTAAAAGGATCGTCAGTTTTATTCATTACTGTTTTTATAGCTTTAATTATTGGTGCAGAACGTCTTGGTGTTTGTCCTATTTCAGATAATCTACTTTTTACTTGTGATCCATATGTATCTTTTTGTCTTGTTGGAGCAGCAGCGTACCTTATTTTTGTGCCAGTGTTACCTGTCATAGGTGAATAAAAATCTGTCTGTGCTCTTAAACTGTCTCTTCTAATTGCCATTTATTTTTTTATCTCCTGTACGAAGTAAGCTACTTCAGCTAAATTATCTTTAACTAAATTAGAGTTAATTAATGGAGATACATCTATTTTAGTCCTTATGTCACATTGACTTCTACCTCTTCCTGTATTTCCCTTACTTGCACTAGAAGCTGACCTTCCTGTAGTTCCCCCACTTCTACTTGATCCAGTTCCTGTTCCACCTCTTCCTCTAGAGCCAGCTGTGCCTCTCGATGATTGTTTACTTCCTGTATTGCTTTTTCTGCTTCCACCAAAGCTTCCACCTTTAGATCTACTAGCAGTTCCTCCACCTTGTCCTCTTGAGGTTGATTTACTTATTCCTCTTCTACTAGCTGAAGGACCAGCTTTATGTCTACTTAAATTACCTGCTGAAACACCTACTCCTGTTTGTCTTTGACTTCCAGGATTACTTGGCATTCCTTTTCCATAAGTACCAATCCCAAAACCACCTGTTCTACCTGAACCATAATTAGCTTGAGAGTTACCTCCAGCAAATGATGAGGCAGCACTAAGAGCCTGTTGTGCTCTATCAGTATCTATTGAACTCACTACTGAATCTAATGTAGATGATTCAGCTGGCTGTGTACCTGTTAATGCATTGAATGTATCTCCAAGAAAATTACCAACTTTTTGAAGAACAGAAGGATTTGCTTCTTCTTTAGCTTTTTCTAATCTGTTAAGTTTAGCTTCCTCTCCACCTGTTGATTGATATCTTTGATCTTTTGAGAAATCATCTGTTGTTTTACCTAGACCACTTACTCCTCCTTCGAAGTTGGAAGGCATATTTGTCATGAATGCACCTCGATCTTTTAAATAGCTATCTAACTGTCTTTCAGTTCGAAATTCACCAGGTTTTTGAAAATCTTTATAATAGTAATTTTTTTCGGCATCTCCTAAACTAGACTCTGCAAAAGCTTTATCTCTAAGATCTTTTCTATATGCTTGATAATCATAATTTGCACTATCTTCTTCAAATCTTTTTAAACGAGTATTAATTTGCCCCTTTTGATAATCATCCGAAAACATCGATTTAAAAGCGGAAAAAGGACCAGTAATCACTTTTTTTTCAGCATAACTTTCAGGTATATTTTTTCCTATAGAACTTAAATATGCATTACGTTCTTTTATAAAATTTTCTTTACCACCCTCAATTGAATGTGGTTGAGAGAAATTTTTATCTTCATATGATTTACGTAAGAGTTTTGCATTGTTAGGTCCACCATCCAGAACACTAAATCCATCTTTTCTAGTATATGGATCACTTGTATAAGTATCTCCAAAGCTAGTTGTAAAAGGAGTATCTTTATAAGAGGGTTTTTCTTCTTTTGGTTTATAAGATTCTTTAAGTGAATCTGTATAATCATCACCAGGATATTTTGTAGAAGGTGTTTGATTTTGATAAGAATTTATATTATTTGCTATCTGTACAGGTTCTACCTTTACACTAAAAAATGGCTTATTCTCTTTTTCTCCAGCCATTCTCCTTTTTTCAGAGCTAAAGAAACCTTGGTCTACCATTTTTTCTTACTAATTCGACTAACTATTAGATCTATTCTATCTTTACCTAACAATCAAATACTCTAAGATCCTTTCTGTACTCATTTAAACCACGTTCATAACATAATATTTTAAATTCTGATATGGTTGTTTCGTATGGTATTAGTCTCTCTTCTTTTAAACTCACTAGAATATCTTTTAACATTAGTAACTCTCCAGAGTTAATTGTTTGTGGGAAAGAAGTAGTGATCACGACTTTCATACAAGTGTTAATAGTATTGTTCTTATTGTACCTTAGTCCTCATTTTCAAACCATGAGAATTTTTTAACTTCTTTATCATTTGCACCAACCATTGCTTGTATTAATTTTAGTTTTTTCTCAGCAGATAAAGCTCTGGAACTCCAATGTTGTAAATGTTTGTTCTTACCATCAAGTTGAGTCTCTAAAGCGATCTGAAATATCTGTGATGGACTTATTTTTAGATTTGATTGTTTCCATTTGGCATTCAGTTCATCAGGAACGGAAACACTTACAACTACTGCCATCTGATTAAATATATTCTATAAGTCAAGATAGCACAAAAATTATTAATCACCAGTAGTAAGTCCGACTTTGACTTCCTCTGACATAATTACTGGTATTGGTTCGCTGACAGTTAAAGATGTTGTAGCTCTAATGCTATTAGCAAAGTTTTCAGCATCATCTATAGATTCAAACTGTGGAGCATGAGCACCTATTGTTTGATTATGAACAAAAACGACATAAGAAGTTACTGGAAATTGCATTTAGTTGAAAATCTACCTTTAGAAAAGTTAGCGGATTCTCTAGGAATTTCAACCTATATAGAAAGGTCCTGACTTATAAAACAAATCTGGTTGTAAAGCCACGGTTTTATCTGCTTCTTGGTAGTCTGTAATCTTGATTACTTGACTTAATTGTGATCCTCTAGCTTTTGATAATATTGCCCAAGCTAATTTGTTGTTGTTTGTTTGGTTTGCGTCTGCCATTGTTTATTTTTTGTCTGCGTAATTTATTATGAGGTGAATATACTTGTATCGTACAAGTATTTGTGCATGAAAAAACCATTGCTATAACAAAGGTCTGGAACTTAAGCTTAGCAATGGTAAGGGTTTTTGAAAAGGGCTGTTATAAAATTTAATATTCCCTTAAAGAATCATCTAAACATGGTGTAGAAGGAGTAGAAGGAGTTGATGGAGTAACAGTTGAACTATCACTGTAGTCTATTGCTCCATAATTATGCTCATACTTGAAACTGCTCTGTCCACTTGAATCTTGGACTTCAATTTTGATTTTTGACATAATAAAAAATGTAAAGTGTTTACTTATGATACATCAAAAGAGTTGGTTTCGAAACCAGCTGCTAATTCAGGTGGAGCATTTGGTGGTAAGAAATGAGTTCTTATTCCATTTAATAGTTCGATTGTTTGATCAAGATTTAATTCTTGCTCACCATGAATCTTATCAATAAATAAGGGATCTTCTCTAAGACCATCAATAGTGGAGAGAACACCATCAATTTTCTTTAAGATAGTTGATTGATGTTTCTTTAAATCTGTTTTTTCTTTTAGTTTCATAACAAAAAATGTATGTATATTCATACTAAAGGTATTTATTCTATTAAAACACCTTTTTATACTTTGTCTTTACCTAAGTCTTGAAACGTATCTATCTCTAAATGCTGCTCTTTCTTCTCTTGATCTACCTCTTCTTCCACCTTCCATTTGTGATCTCTTTCTAGTGAAGTCTCTACGTTTTCCTCCCCTTCTTTTCATACCACCACGCCTTTTTTTCATACCATCGCCTCTTCTTTTCATACCACCACCTCTTCGTCTTCTTCCACCTCTTTCAGCATTTATATCTATTTCTCCACCAACATCTATTTCCCCAGGTTCATTACGCCTCATATTTCTTTCATCTCTCATAGATTGATTAATTCTTCCCCTTTCTTCTTTACGAATAGACTTTTGTTGTTTTTTCTGTTCAGCTTTATCAAACATTCTTTCAAAGAATCTATCTCTTGCTATACCTTTCTCATCTGGAGAGAATGGAGCAGCACCACGAGGATCAGATTCTCTTGTTATTCTTTGTCTCCTTTCTCTAGGCATAGGTACTTCTCTTTCTGGAGGACCACCTAGTGTTGGATCTTGTACTGGTACTCTTTCTGTGCCTTGAACTGCAGTTGGTACTCCTGTGTCTGTGTACCTAACTCCTGATTTAGGATCATAACCACCTGTCAAAGGTCTTGGTTGTTTTGGTCCACTCATAAAATCAGGTTCAAAACGTCTTGGAGGCATTCTTCTACCCACTGGTCCTCGTCTTGGACCTTCTCTTCGGATTTGATCCCTCATAGAATCACCAATACCAACCTGTTCGTTTTTAAATCTAGGACGAGGTGCTCTCTGAACTGTTGTTGATCCATCTGGTTGTGTGACTCTTCCATAAGAAATATCTCTTCTACTACCACGTTCTTCTCTACCTCCTCTTCTCATTCTTCTTCCTTGTCTCTTAGGTTTACGCATAAAACCAGAAACTAATCCTACATTCTCGGTAGGCATTATTGGAGATATACTAGCTTGTGGTTTACTTCTTCCCATTTAATTGAACAAACTTTTTTACTATTCTAGTCTTTCTCTTCTTTGACTTTGAAAACTAAAAGTTCATCCCCTGGTTTTACATCTCTTAGTTCTGGATGTATGTTTCTGACTCTGTCGAAGTCCTTCAAAGTTATAGTCATCATCCTCCACATGAAGGCAAAGGTAGCACCACATACAACTGCAAAGCAGATAAAGTAGACAAAGACTGTTATTTCATTCATTTGGTTTTTCGCACGTAATTTAATTTTACTTGAATAAAATTTTTAAAAACGAAAGTAAAACAGCCTAAACGAAAGTAAATTAATTAGGATTATATATTCTCATTAGTACAAGAACTCCTACTACACCTACAGTTATAAGTAATCCAAGAAGTAATAACATTTTTTTTATTCAGCTTTTTAATTATAAACATATACCCCTCTACAACGCATCATGTAATTGCAACAGCATTTTTTTAAAATATTCTTTTTTTCTTTGTTTTTCATTCATATATAGATCTTCTTTCTCTTCTATATGTTCGATGGTTATAAACCTGTGTCCATTTGGACAGGTTCTAATTCTTCTTTGGACATTACGATACTTGATGTGTCTAGTTCCACTTGCTCTTGCATCTTCTCCACACTCAGGACAACTAATAGACATCAAGCAACCTCACGTTCAATCCGATGTGCCTGAATTTCAGTTAAACGTGATTGATTATCCCATAAGACTTGATAATGAGTCACGTTTGCTCCGGCACTATTCTTCTTTGAATTAACTCCTTTGACTACACCTCTTCGAGCTTTAATTAATCTATGAGTTCCTTGTTTATTTATATATCCTCCATGAATTCTATTAGATGCTCTTTCTTTTACTCTGTCGTTAACTTTGTACTTAAATGTTGGCATGTTAGAAAGGTGTTAAGGTTTATGGTAGTCTGGGGTCTTACGAGATCATACTTAATGACAGCCATGATAAGGACTCTCAACCTCTTGGTGCTACTGTCATTCCTCGGTGGGAACCTAATATCGTAATTAGATAAAGTGCATAAACCACTTAGACCGAGTAGTTTCAGTTATCTAATCAAGGCAGTATGACAAGAGCATCAATGGACTCCTCTGCCCCATAAGTTAGAAGGGCATATCTTGTCCAGTTAAAGGATCAATATCATCCAAAGCATCTAAGTCACTATGCTTGACTTTACTTTTAACTTCTGAAAAGTTTTTAAATAAGTGTTGATCATATGCACTATCCCAAGATCCTACCTGATCAATAGTGGTCAGCATTCCAACCATCTTAACCATTCCTCCAGTAGCTTTACCTTGTTCTTTTAGATTCTCCTGATCTCTTGCATCTAATCTATCTTGTTCTAAACAACTCATAACCTTTGAGAATATAAAGGCACGATCATTTGGAGCTATAGAATCTGTAAGAACTTTCCTAGCTTCTCTGACATACTCTCTAGACTGTTGAGGACTTACTTTATATTTCTTTGATAGTTCTTTTACTATAGCCATAGATCTTTCACCCTTGGCTAATTGATCAGCAGCATAATTAATACGCTTTTCTTTTTGTTCATTAGTTGATCTAGTGTTTGTCATGATGCTTGTTGTGTTGGTAAAGGACAGTAATCATCTTCGCATTTTTCGAAGAGATCTCGTGGTTTTGAATCTTCAAATTGTTTTTGGGCATCCTCTGTGGAGATAATCTCACATCGGATGATCTTTGCTTCATCTCCATGTTTAGGGAATAAAGTAGTTAAAGCTGATCTTGCTCCGAAGCAAGCACCTTCAACATCTCTATAAACTCCATGTATTTCTTCAACCTTATCTCCTGTGCTAGAGATAACTACATAAGAGAATTCTTTTTTCGTCATGGTCTTTCTGGAGTAAATGTCCAATGAGTGTGATGCAAGTCTTTAAAGAAACTATAAACTGATTTCAAATCAATTACAGTCCAACCTACATCTTTTCTGTAAACCATAACTTTTCCATATGGATCAGTATCTGATTCAGTAGGTAAAAAGTCTTCCTTAAGAATGAAAACATTCTCAGGTAATGCAGGTTTAAGTTTCATTTTTCTTAGCAGGGATGTGTGGTTGAGCAAAGTTAATTTGATTATCTAAAAATCTATTAATTCCTAGAAAATTTTTCTGAATCTCAAGTCTTTCGACAATAGCTTCTTCGAAATCATCTTGAGAATCATAGTCCCCTGGAGTTAGTGCAGATGCAGAGATTAATCTTTTTGCATCTACTAATAGTTTTCTAGCTTGCCAAAGGTTAGCAGTTAAGTCTGAAACATCTTTGGGAGCAGTTGCATTGTAGTTTGGTGCTTTCATTGTTATAACCTCTGTGGTGGAGGTGGAGAGAATTGGATACTGATGTAAGAGTTGTGAGCATTCATCGTCAGTGAAATTAAATACTTGAGTGAGATGAATTACTAGATCGTCATAAGTCCACTTGATTAAATCAGAAAACACATGACGAATAATTTTAATTTGTTCCTGTTCAGATACATCATCTGTCAGTAATTTTCTCAGGAGAGAGGCATCCTCCTTGTCCGTTTTGGTCTGAACGTAGTTCGTCAAGTTCTTCACTGGTAAACTCATATTCATTAAAGAGCCAATCATCGAATTTGCAAGTCCATTGCTGAGGAGTGTTACATGATGTTGATCTGGTTTGTGAATCAACATATTCGAAATAAATAGGTTTTAATTCTGAGAATAAACCTTCATCTCTTTTTACTCTTGCAATTAAACCTGCACCGCCTTTGTACTTTTCTATCTGTCTAGCGGATAGCCATACTGATGGAGAAATATTATGAGTTAAATGAAATTCATATAACTCTTTAGCGTGTTTTTCGTAGTCTCTATTCATTAGTGTTTAGTAACCTCTTCTGTAGTTGTAAAAGTATTTGAAAAGTCTGGAACATTAATCCAGATAGTAATTAAGAAAACTATACTAATTAAAATGTTCATGAATTCTCCTCAATAAATTTTCTCATTTCAATTTGAGCTTCTAATGCTGTACAAGATTGTGTACCATCCTCCCAAGTGTAACTATCAGGATGAACAGGTATCCAAGGATAAGTTTTATTATTGTATTCAAAGGTAGGAGGATGATCCCAATACCACCTAGGTTGCCAATGGTTTTTGTTTTTAAAGTATGGATGTCTATGTTGTTTCATCAAAATAGCTCCTTAATTTGTGTAGTAATAGTTTGATTTAAAATTTTAATTTCTTGAGACATCTGACGATATCCTGTACCAACATATATCTGACCTATAACCACAGAGATAGTTGCTATAGCCCAAAAGATATAATATCGATTTGATTTAACTTGATGTTTTAATTTAGAAAATTTAGATTTTCTTATCTTTGGAGTAATCATCTTCTTCTCCTCCTTTCTCTTTCCATCCTTTTTCTCTCTGCTCTTATGTCTAAAAGATCAGCCATAAGATAAAAGAAATAGACAGTAGCTGCTAGGCAAGCTAGACCGATTAGAAATTCCATTAGTTCTCCTCCTCATTTTGAATTTTTTTATATACAGGATTATATATTCTCAAAAATCTTTCATCTTTCATAAGAACATTAATTAAACTTCTAGCCATAAGTTTTTTATCTTCATCTATATCAAATTGCATTTTTATAAATATATCAAGTACTTTCTTCCCAACGAAATCACCTTTAACAATTTGTTCTATCTCATCATGAAATCTTACTTTTATGGATTGTTTGATTAATGATTCAGCATCATCATGATGACCCTTTTCTGAGCAAGTGTAAGCTTGATCAATGAGAGCCTTTGCTAGTTTGTCTCTTTGTAATTGGTTCATTAGTTTACCTCCACTCTGTGACCTTTAATGAATACAGGCTGAAACCATCTAAGTTTCTTCTGTATCCTCCCAGGCCCTTGTGATACGGTGTGCCAATGCCCTCTTCTCCAGTGAGACTTCTTAGGTTTACCTCTAGTTATTTCAAATGAAGGTGACTTACCTTCGTCAGAGTATTGGACTTTAGTTACAAAATCTGCTCCAAGCCAATGTACGTTAGGGACATTATTCATTCTTTGACTACTAAAACCTTTATTAGTTGTAGCTACATATTTTGATGTAGATCTTTGAACACTAATTATGTCAGGTTGTTGAGTCATCAAACATAATAAATTAATTACGAATTTATATATCTTAGGTAATGTCTCAATGAAGAAGTCTCTTACACACTCTTCAGCTAATTTAATTCGTTTTTCTTCAACTTCACCATTTGACCATAACTCCATTGCTATTGATCTGAAAATAATTCTCTCTCCAATATTATTTTCTAGAAAGTCTTCCTTTGCAGCACTTAATTGATCATAGCCATTTTCTACAAATGGAATATGAAATGCATAACAAACTTGACCCATTTTTTTCCCACTAAAAACTTGAATACTTAATTGCTTTTCTTCTTTTGTTATTGATAATCTACAAATATTAGAACATACATCTTCCCCTAAATCAAAATCATTAGAAAAAACAACAGATAGCATAGGTAAAATATCTAAAGATGTTACTTGTTTAATGAAATTGTGATCATTAGGAATATCTGTATTAAATAAAGAATGAGCTAAGGAATCTGTTATGTAGTAAGCAGGTAGTAATTTTTTAGCAAATACCTCCCCTGTAGTAGGAGGATTCTTATATTTTTTATACCTACCATTTATTACATTTTGGTTAAAAGCATGAGATATCATTGCTTGAACTAATAAGAACTCTTGATGACTAAGATAACCATAAGGTGCAATTTCATTATCATAAAGATCTACTGCTTCTTTTCTAGATATTCTTGAGCTTTCGCTAAAGAATCCATTCATTTCTTGTATCGTAAAAAGAAATTTTTCTTTCCTTGTAAGGTTCTTCCATTTTTTCATTTACTTAACCTCCGATTTTTTAGTGACATAAGATTCTGCGATAGGTTCAGTAGCATAGCTTTCTATTCTTTCTGATAATGGTTCTATTAATGGATCATGACATCTCCCTAATTCTTTTGAGTGTTCATGATTAGAAAGACTATTAGATATATGATTGTAACCTTTATCTTTCATCTCTTGCCAATCTAATTGTTTCCATCCTTTTGTTTTTTCTAACTCAGCATTCTTTTTCAATTGTGCTAAATCTTTGGCTGAATATTCATCAGGTTCTTTATCTACGTAAACCATAGTTTCACAAAAGAAAATATTTAAACCTTTACCAAGTATTAGATAAGTTAGATCAGTTAAACGTCTGCCTTCTGATTTAGCAATTCTACTTAAGAGTGAATAGTCTTTGTCAGATAAATTGATTTCAAGTTTTTTCATTGTTTTGGTGTAAGTAAAATGATTAATAGAAAGGGATTTGAGATAAATCAAACCCCTGGAATTGCCTAGTCTCTAAAGACTACGCTTGTTTCTTGTTTAACTAGCTCGGCTTTCTCATACCTAATTGCTTTCTTTTGTTCAGATTTTAAATCCTCTTGGAGGTTTTTAATTTTCTCTGCTTTCAAAGTAAGCTTCTCATCATACTTATAAGTCTTTTTAATTTGTAAATAGACTTTCTTGTTCTTGTCATTAGTATGAGTGATCATTGGACGATCATCAGAATCATCTAAGAATGATAGTAAATCATCCTTAAAGGTTGCTTTAAGCTCATCTATCTTGTCTTTAGTATCTTTTGCTAGTGCAGTATACTCAGACAATTTGTTTAGTCTGTCATTGATTGAGACTAACGGATCGGAAAGAACTGTTCTCTTAGCTTTATTAGATAGTCTTTGATCTGGTGTATCAAAGAGTTTGCTTTTTGAAGCTTTTTTGTCAGTTGTTTTGCGATTGCTGGTTGTCATTGTTTTAATGAATTAAGTGTGCAATTGATGAGTTTAAAGTCATCTCAAGACTGGTAGTTAATTACCTGTTAAAGCAAGTGTTTTTTGTGATGCTGTTGTCTGTTTGTTTAGACCAACTGATTCTGCTTTTTGCTTGCCGTCTGCATATCCTACACCACAAGTGCGGTTACGTCTAGCACTTGCTCTTCTAGGATATTTTTCGTCAAGATATGCTAACGAAGCTTTATTTTCTATAGAATTTTTATTTACTACTACAAGTGCTGGTTGATTTAAATCTGGTTTACCTTCCTCTTCTTGTTGTTTCTTCATCTCTATCAAACGATTAGCAATTTGTGAAGCAAATCCTTTCTTCCAATTAGTTTTATAAGTAGATGATTTAGTTCCCTTAGCTCCAGACTTCTTAGCTTCTGTTGCTAACTTGTTCATAGTTTCAATTAGATATTCAAGATACAATTCAATTTGAATTTTATTTCCTTTTGATGCAATTATTTTTAAAACTTTCTTTGGAGGAGAAGATAAATAATATGGAAGACCTTCATGCTCATATGTAATGATAGTTCTACCATTAAAATATCTAGAGACTCCATAGATTAAAGCTTGTTCTGCAACATTAGCTTTGACATATGATTTCCCAGATATAAATTCAATTACTTCATCTTTATTAGGATCATAATCCTCACATTCTGTAGAAGAAACATTATATTTAGCACATAATTTTTCTACAAAGGCAGCAGCATTAGCAGCTTCTCCTACATTGTTTGATGTTTGAAGACGTAATAGCTTTGCAATTTTGTTTCTAACTTTGTTGAAAGAAACTTTACCTTGATCATTAAATAGTTTCATAGATTTACTCCGTTGTTTTTTAAAATTGTAAGAATGTATTGAGCTTGTTCTGCTAGTTTTTTATCCTTAGAATTTCTTTGAACTATTAATTTACCGAGAGCCATTGGATTCTTCTTAGTCTCCTCTACAAGAGCTGGTACTATTTGTCTGAAGATAGAATCAAGTAATGCTCGACCATCTTCTTCATTGCCATTATCAAAAGCTTTCTTAGCTTCTTGTTCCATGACACTTATGAGATTCATATTGATCTCTTTATGATTGTTTGACATAAGTTTTAGTAAAGTAAATTTTCTTGAATTTTGGGGGTTACTACCATACCAAAGAGATTTTTCATCGCCTTTCTAGAGCCATACAGACCCCTGTTTTTTTTCGAAATCTTCTATATTTTCAATATTTTCTGAAATTTCTGTATTTTCAGAATCAGAACTACTATCCCATAATTCTTTATCGAAAGTAAGATAAAGCTTTACTAAATAATGAACCTTATTATTCTTACCTCTTATTTGAGAGATTGGTTCATCAACATATAAATTGTCAATGGGACAATTTTTAATCCAATGATCAAATTTAATTTTGTCTGAGTAATTCATGTTAGTGATTAGTAATTGAAAGAAGAAGATCAACACAGTCAGAGGATGATCCTCCTTGATTTATTGACTCTTCAATAGTGTCATTAAATCTATTGTTATTGATGCCATTGATAGTCTTCCTTATGTGCGGTTGAGAGGCATCTGGAGAAAGCTTAAGCAAATCTCTCATGTCTTTTAAAACATTCTGTTTAAAGTCTATGAATTCATTGTTCATTTAGTTGTACCTCTGTTGATATAAATCTTAAATTTATTTATGAGATCAGTTAATTCTCCTACTTCACCAGTTTTTGAATATTTAAGGACAAAATCAATTTCTCTTTCTAAAGCAACAATAACTTTCTTCATTTCTTCTTTAGTTAGTTCCATTAGTTGTTTACCTCCATAAGTTTTTTCTCTTCCTTAGTTAAACAATCATAGTGAACTCTGTATGCACCGTCAGATAGTTCTGAAGGTTCATGATCACCATAAACGTCATAAGGTGTACAGTCATCATCACAATAGATTCTCTCATCACATCGGTCACATTCATGCCAATTACATTCTCTACATAACCAACCATCTCTATAACCTAAAAGATTTCCTTTTTTGTCATAGACATCTCTGTCAGCAGAAATACGATCTACAAATCTGAATGTTTGTTTACCTTCAGAATCTCTGAAGTTAGTATCTTGTAGACAGTCAACACAGAATGAACCTATGTTTCCTGTAACAAGAGGATCTAGTTTTTTACATTGAAGTTTAGTCATGATTGATTACGAATAGCCATAGGTTTTTGAGAGTTAATAATGAAATCTATATAAACAGTTTTGTCACCTATATCTGGGTCATTATCTTTTACTTTTTGAATAAATATCTTCTCAAGATATCCATAAGGTTGGAGGTCATTGAATGTCATATGAATCCATTGTTGATCCTCAAATTCAACGTGACCAATAATTAAATAGTTCATGATTCATCCTCCTCATCTTCTTCTACTTCAACGTAATCTTCTGTAGTACGGGCATCTTCATGCACAGAAAATTCTTCTGCTTGTTCTTGTGATTCAGCTTCAACTTCTGTATAAGTTATGTGAACACGTTTGACAATGTATTTACTCATACTTCGTCCTCTTCTTTTTCAAAGAATGTAAGAGTTACGTTGTCACTTACAGAAAATTCATCTGATGTTTCCCATTCCCATGGGCAATCGTTATCAAGTAACCACTCAAAAAGTTTTGATCTATTCATGAATCTTCCCTCACATAAGAATCTTCAGATAAAGATAGTTGAATACCATCACAGTATTCATCCCAATCTTCAATAGTTTTCTTTGCTACGTTATATAAAAAAGAAACGTAGTCTCTCTTAAAAGTATTTGTATCAACTTCAAAGTTAATACAAAGTTTTCCTTTGATTTGATTCATAATAATGTTTGTAAATTGGACACTCCGAGTACGGATACTGGAGCTAGAAAGTAATCATCATTAATTACATTTAGAACCACATTGTCTTGTAGTGGATCTCCTGATGGACAGGTGTATTCGTCTTCAATATCCACCTCAACAAGTAAGGTAATAACAACTCTTTTAATCATTAACCTCCCTCCGTAAATCTGTGTGTTGCTAGATCTTCCCATTCAGTTACAGAAAGATTAGGAAATTCTTCTTGAATTTCTTCATAGATTCTTTCAAGAATTTCATCGTTAATTAAATCTTCCATTAGTTTTTCTCCTCTGTTGTAAGTTGAAAGTTAATTGAATGAAAATCAGGTATTGTTGTCATGTCCCATTCAATAAGACCATGCTCAACAGAAGTCCAGAAGACTATCTCTTGCAATGTGTCACGATCATCATCAGATAAAAGTGCTTTTAAATCTTTAAACATTAGTTTTTCTCCTGTAATTTTTTATCGAATATTTTTATGAACTGGCCTAAAGAAATTTGACCAGTATCATATTGACTTACAATTTTATAGCCAACGATGTTGACTATATCTTTGTATAGGTATCTTTTATATTTAGCCATTACACCTCCTCCTTATGAAATTCAATACAGTTTGAATAATGTCCATTGACTTTTGCTATATAAAATTCACCTTCAATAATTACTTTGTCTCCATTCTCTACTGGTCTTAACTTATACATTCTTTGGTTAGCTAGTATCTGTTGATTGCTGTAGCTACTACAGATCATTGAGCCAGCATTGATACCTACGTAAACTCCATCACATAGGTGTAAACTTACATTCCAGATACAACTTCTATCGTAGATTCTTTTCTCTCCTGTAGGAGCATAAGTACCTGTTTGAAAATCTGGTTTACCTACTCTAACTTTGAAATCATTCTGCCAATCAAATGAATCTTTGCTTACTGTAAGTGTTTGATAAATAGGGTCACTTACGTTTGTATAATCTTCTGGTGTTGCCTGAAGATGTTCCATAGTGGTGTAATAAAACTCTTCATTATCTGTATCATTTTCTTTAACCATTTGAGTAAGGATTTGTATTGTATCTCTTTCAAATTCTTTTCTCTCTTGTGCAGTCATGGTCATGGTTTTGTCCTCGTAATGTGTGAGTGATGTAAGTAAGGTTGGTGTCCTTGATAATTAATGTACCACGTTATGTGGTACTTGTCTATAGTCTTTCAGTAATCTCTTGTTGGAGGTCATGAAGAGGTGTCCGTCCACGTTGTTTTATTTTGTGAAAAGTCACCTCGTAATCTTTTGCTTTTGCAAAATGTTTTAAAAGATCATTAACTAATTCAATGTTCTCAGCACCTGCAGTGACATGGAATCTAATCTTTTGTGGCTTAGTGTTTTTGTAGTCGTTTGTCATGATTAATAAAAAGAATTTTCTTTAACTTCACTAAATAAAGTATCAATCCATGTGAATTGATTCTCATTTGCAAAGCCTGTGTTTTCAAGGTCTTCAAGTAAACTAGAGTCGAATTCATCCATATCAAATTCTTGATACAGGTAACCACTTTTTGCATGGTACAAAGTGTCCCCGTAGTCTCTCCATTTCATCTCGCATGACCATGTCAAGACAGGCATTTGTTCCCCTTTAGGATTCTTTTTATCTACAGGTACTTTAATTTGTTTAGTACTGCTAGTTAGAATCCAAACTTCATCGAAATGTAAAGAGGATAATTTTTCTTGAATTAATTGATTTGAATCAGGCATTGTTTTGTACCTCAAGTGATTTTAAAATTTGATCTAAAAGAAGAAGACATTTTGTGCGATCATTACTGGCTTTGACTAATGTTTTCTTGTTGTTGTCATGTTTTGTTTGCATTGATTCAGATAATCTAAATCCGTTAGGAGTGAGTCTCTCTACCTCATGACTAAGGTAAGTAATATTTTCTTTATGAAAATAAATTTTGTCTTCTAGTAATTCTTTGACTAGGTTTAAATTTTCTCCTTGAAGTTCCATTGTGATTTAAAATAAAGGTTGGATAATACCTAGAGAATGAAACAAGCATCCTCTAGGCGGTTACAGAGGTCAATCAGTAGATTTCTCTACAAATTCTGGGTAGCGTTTTGTGAGTCTGGATTCAATCGTTTTGTAATCCATATCAAATTCTTTAATCATTTGAAGTCTTTCATGTTTCATACGTGATTGTCTTAATTTTTCAGCTTTAATACTTTTATTTAAAAGTTTTATCTGTTCTTTGTAGCTCTCAATATTCCAATCACAATTTTTAATCTTTGTGTCTTGGTTTTCAAGTTGCTTAAAGTATCCCTTAGAGTCATAACCCCATCGGTCATAATTATCATCCTCTAAAGCTCTCTCTAGGTCATGATGATTGCAATTTAAATCATCGTTCCATAGGTCGGATTCTTCACCGCCTAATTCATACATTCTTGAATGAAATTTATCAAGAATTTTAAAAGACTTCTCAGCCCATTTGTAATAGTGTCCAGCTTTCATGATTTTGTCTTGTATGTAAAGAACATTTGATAATTGAAAGTACTTAGATAAGTCTTTCATACAGCCCCCAAAGGGGCTATAAGCAAGAATTAATCTAGGTTAGTGATTTATTATCACTACGGGTCTAGATGCCCCATCACAGCTATTAC
>VMHT01168329.1_pt1 | contig 17702 bp, 21 predicted proteins | sample 4693611 | NCBI WGS metagenome assembly VMHT01 (sample SAMN12280063, study PRJNA550983) | marine metagenome | isolation source: seawater sampled from same location over 5 years 0.02-0.2 micron viral filtrate | place: USA: collected off the coast of southern California halfway between the port... ...
CAACAGTGATGAGATCACAGAAGGGTCTACAAATTTATATTTCACAGATGCAAGGGCGGATGCAAGAATAACGGCGGCGTTAATAGATGAAGACGACATGGCGACCAACAGTGCAACTAGATTGCCCAGTCAACAGAGTGTCAAGGCATACGTGGACGCAAATGGCGGAGGCAGTGCGATCACCGTGCAGGACGAGGGCGGTGCATTGGCAACAGCGGCCACAACAATCAACTTCGTTGGTTCAGGCGTGGTGGCATCAGGCACAGGAGCAACTAAAACAATCACAATCGCGGGTGGATCAGCAAGTACAGGAGACATAACATTCTCTGGTAACGAATTATCAACGGGATCATCAAACGCGGATCTAGAACTTACTGCCAACGGCACGGGTGGTATAATGATACAACCACGTGGTGGCATAGCAGATCAACAAGGAAGTTTATTTGAAGATGCATCAACATCACTGTCAAGAGGTGCGGGACTTCCAAACATATTTGGTGTAGCGGCCGCACACCCAAACGGCACAAGAGCATACAAATACGATTCAATGTATTTCAAACTGACTGGCAGTGACACGTCATCAAGCAACGCAAGATACAGACACACCAACAACCTAACAGTTGACTACAACGGCCTGGATTCAACGAACACTGGCTCAAGCAGAGGTGCCAGGATGACTCGTGACATAACAACCACCAACTCATCTTCACATGGAGTCACCGTTGGAAATCACGGTGGTTTCGCAGTATGGTCACAAATAGGTGACGACGAAGGTGGTAATAGTAAAGGTGATGTAGCGGCCACAAATATGGTTGGATTGTCAGTGCAGTCTGCACTTGTGACTGCCAGCGGACAGACAGTTTCCGCAAGCAACTTAACAGGAATTCGCAACAATATCACCGCTTATGGTCAAGGAACGGAAACCATAGGCAATGTCACTGCATTTGATCAACAGATATACAATCAGACAGTCACAGGAAACGCCATATGTTCTAATTTGGTTTACAACAACTGCACAGTAGGTGGTGACTTCACAGGTTTAAGAATTGACTCAGTTGGCACAGGTGCAAACACCACAGGCACGGCGTTTGACGTCTACCTAACAAGTGATGACGCACAGAGTAATCTAAACAACCTTATCGTTGGCGACAATGGCAATGGCTCAGACAAGATAATCAAGACTGCTAACAGCGGCGACAACATAAAAATTCAGACTCAGGGTGCTGGTGATGTAATCATAGAACCAGGCCAGGATCAAAGTGACAGTTCTGCCAACGACACAGCATCAACGGTGTTCGCAGACAGGTTCAGACACAGAGAAGCATTCTACGATGATGGCTCACACAACGGCACACACACACCTGACATCAACAACGGCAACGTGCAGACCATTGAATTGGACGGAGACATCACTATAAACGCAATCAGCAACATAGCGAGGGGTCATTCAATAACATTGATCCTGGTACAGGACAGCACGGGTGGAAGGAGCCTGACGTCAACCATGAAATTCGCGGGAGCGGTCAAGACACTGTCACCAGCGGCTGGCGCCATAGACGTGTTGTCAATATTCTACACAGGATCAACATACCTGGCATCACTATCAAACAACTTCAGTTAGGAGCAAGATGACAATAGGAGCATTTAGACTTAACGGCCTAGGCAAGAAATTGGGAGACACTGGTGACGTGTTCAGGAGACACGGCAGTTTTGAAACTATATTAGCAAATACACACACCTTTGGATACAAGAACGCAGAGTTCCTAGGACTAGGGGCCAACGCAAGTGGCAATCCAAGTGCCTACATAGGTGCTGTACTGATAGGCAACAACGGTCAAGCCAATTTACACGTCAGACACTACAGGACAGTGACTGATGGATCAGGAGGAACCAATCCAAGCGGAGGCCACGGGTTTGGATACGAACTTGACAGCAATGATGCGTCAGACGACATCAACATAGCCACTAGGTGGTCAGGTGCGGGATACAAGACCACACCAACTATAGATGCACTCAATGATCACATGGAAGTGGCGGTGCTTTACAATGATGGCACGGACACAAATAAAAATTTAAAATTGGAAAACGTGACCTTCCAGAACACTGATGGAGGGTTCAACAATTTCCAACAAGGTCAACTGCAAGGAACAATCACACCACACGCTGACAACGGCGTTGGACACGCGGTGATGGCCACGACCACATCAGATGATGGTTCCACAGACGGCAGGGTGGCAATCCTGTCACACACCAATTCAAACAGCAACAATGACCACACGCAGGGCATATACGGAAATATGTTCGCGGGAACTTCAACGCCAACTGAACTGGCCACGACCACCAGCACACTGTATGGACACAAAGCCAAACTACGTATGGTTGGACTGCCTGATGGAGGATGTGATTTCAGGGGAGCGGTGATGGCGGGAGGCAGTGATCCAAAAGCACATTTCTTCAGTTATAATGGCACCACTAGGACCACATCAGCAACGACGGCGGTCAGCAAGACAGATGACGCTGACTCTGTGCCAATGTTGGCGGCACTGAGCGATTCAAAGATAGTGTATGGTGTGTATTCAAACGCCACAAACAAACTGTATCTGAAAGCGGCCACACAGACTTGGGGATCCAACTGTGCCACTGGTTCAACCGCAGTTGGTTCAGAGATTGAGATTGACGCACACGACGGAGCAAACATAATTCACGGTTTCACGGACAACACTTTCTACGTGGTATACTTTGACAACAGCGAGACATTGAAAGTGAACATTGACACCTACGAGGTTGATGGCAACACCATTGAACAGGTGGGCAATGGCTTCAGTTATGAGGCTGGTTCAGGAAGTATCACACGTTATAATGACATTTCATTGGTGTCGTGGCAACACCCTTCCTATGGCAAACACCTTGACATATTATACGGCACGGGTTCAAATGGCATCGCGATGTTAAAGTACGTGAAGGTAGATTAAGTTAAATAACACTAAAGGAGACGAACACAATGGCAACTTGGCCCTCAGGAACAAAAGCAGGAACAACACACCTAGACGCAGGTACAGATTCACCCAGGCTGGCCAGACCAGACATCAAGCAGAATGTTGACAACGTCAATGCGATCATTGATATGTTCAACATTGATTCTCCTTCATCAAACCAGATTTTAAAATACAATTCAAGCAACGCAAGGTTTGAACTTGGCACAGACAGCACGGGCACAGCCGCGGCGGCCACGACTTTCGTTGGTGATGATTCAACGGGCACGGCAGTGAACCAAGGTGAATCATTCAAGATAGCGGGTGGAACCAACATCACAACAGCGGTGTCAGGTGACACACTAACGATCACAGGTGCAACGATTCCAACCAACAACAATCAACTTTCAAACGGTTCAGCATTCATAACAGCATCAAGTTCAGACACACTGACCAACAAGTCAGGTGCAGTATCCATGTTCACAAACGACGCAGGTTATCTCACAAGCACAGGCGACATAACATTCACAGGTTCAACTATCACATCACCTTCAAACGCAGACATAACACTAGATCCTGCAGGCACAGGTGTGATCAACAACAACGCAACTGTTAGATTCAATGTTGGCTACAAGGAAGACATAAACGCACTTACAAGTTCAACAGGTATCACAGTTGATGCCGCGGTGGCGAGTGTACACACAGTGACACTGGCACACAGCACAACTTTCACTATTTCAAATCTACCAACAGGTGGCACAGTCACAATAATCATCACACAGGATAGCACAGGTTCAAGAACAGGTGCATTCACTTCTACCAAATTCGCAGGAGGCACACCAACACTTTCAACTGCGGCGGCTTCCATAGATGTGGTTTCAATATTCAATGATGGCACCAACAAGATAGCCAACATAGCCAAAGCATTCGCGGCGTAGGAGAACTATGCCAATAGGATTCGCCAATCACATACTAGCACAGGGCACAACGTCAACCACGAACAGTTTTCTAGGGTGGGATGGTAGCAATGACAACACATTCACAAGGAATGCGGCAGTCAATCACTTCATAGGATTCGCACCATTCAACGACGAGTATGGTGTGATGGTTTCTTGTAAAAGCGACGGTGGAAATAATAATATTGCTGATCAAATTCAATATGACGTGATGCGGAACAACTCTGGCACACTGTCAATCACCAGCCAGGGCAACATAATCATAAGTGATGTTGGCACCAGCAGTTATCAGGCCAGTTCAAAATACGGATTGGTGGCACCCTTACAGAACGGCAAGGTATTGTATGATGGCAGAGACAACAACAGCAACGTGTATCATATATTCAGCATTTCAGGTTCAACGGTTTCACACACAACTGGAGGCACTGCCAACAGGACAGAGCACAACACACCAATATTCGTGTCAAGGACGTCAGACAGCACAGGCTACAACAACATCCAATCGCAAAAACTTGGAGAGACCATTGAAACATCAGGTCATCATTTTGAACAGACACCAACGGTGTCAACAGAGAGTTCCACCAACACCAGTCTTTTCTATGGCAGTAGACACGGCGTGCCAGGATTCGTTGACAACGATACACCTTTCTTTTTAAACGATCGTTTTGGTCAGGCGGCAAAACTGGAACCATACAAGTTTGACCTAAGCACGGCAGGTGCCCAGGCAGTCACACTGTTTTCAGGTTCGCCAACCAACAGCACAACCATGGCACAGTTTGACACAGCCAACAGCACCAACTTTAGTTCTAATTCTTACGAAATTGATTCTTATGCCACACCACCATACAACTCTGTTGGTTTCAACGACATAGCCATATTCATCAGGAGAGAAGGTGGCGGGTCCGCAAACAAATTAATGATGGAGTCCTACAAAGCAGGCGATTCAAGCGTGGAGAGGTCAAACATTGTGACCGTGTCAAACTTCAGCACAGGCGGTGACACATCAGGAACTTGTTGTTTCCTTGGAGCAACCAATGACGTGTTCTTGTTCGCTGGTTATGATCCTGGCAACACAAGGATCATAGTGTTGAAATTTGTGCATTCCACAAACACGCTGTCAGAGGTGTTGAATTTTTCAGAGTCCTTGAGCAGTAATGAAGAAGTTAGACTACACAGGTGGGGCACTTCAGGTGCGATCCTGACTTATGGCACAACCAAGATGAGATTGATACAGGCATAGCAACTAAATATCATTGTAATATTACAAAGGAGAAAACAATTATGTCAGCGGCTTCAAACTACTTAGAAGACAAACTACTAGACCATACTCTGAACTTTGGCAACGGATCATTGACTGCTAACTCAGGTGCAGGATACACGCCACCAGCAACGGTGTACGTGGCACTTTTCGCAGATTCAGGTTCAGCGGCATCTGCCGCACTAGAGAGCGGAACAAATTCAACATCAGGCACAGGCAACTGGGGATTCTATGAAGTGAAAACTTCAGGAAGTACAAACTATGCGAGACAATCAATCTCGTTTGGTGCGGCAGGATCATCAGGAGGAAACGCAGTAGGCACAATCAAAACAGACGGAACAGTAAGTTTCCCTGTAGCGGGTGCAGATTACGAGACCAATGGTACTACAGGAAATGTTATCACACACATAGCAATCCTTGACGCAAGTACATCTGGGAACGTGTTGTTTTATGGTGCACTAACAACTTCTAAGACGGTTTCCAATGGAGACCAATTTACAATATCATCTGGTAACCTTTCTATATCGTTAGCATAAGGAGTGATCCTTGAGCACGATCAAGCAAGAAGTATTTCAGGAGACAGGGACCTATGAGGTCAATGCTCCAGCGGACTGGCCCATCAATTACAACACCATGGATGCCACGGTGTATCCACAGACCACTGTAAGCACAAATTCAGCATACAGATCTAATCTACAGAACAACTACTTCCTAACAGACTACCAAGATAGACAAGTTGGAAGTACAGTTGGATCTGAAGATAGAACAGATTGGTCAGTGGAGGCCGCCAACCAAGGTTCACAAGGTGGTCCAACACCCCACCATCCTTTCACAAGGATCCCAGCGAATTCTACAATCTTCACTGCTGGATCACCAGCGGCATATGACACATCATCCAAACTCACACTCAACATAGGATACCACGCACAGGACCTACGTAAGGCAGGACCTAACAATCTTGGTGCTGACAGGTGTGTGGTAAGGATCACAGGAAAATACAGCCTTGGTATATTGGTCAGTCCATTTAAGAGGGCCGCTAGTAATCTCACAACTTCAAGTTCGCAATTTAGATATTGGTACAACAACGGTATTGGCACACAGGTGCAAGGTACACCTGTGAATTTTAGTTTCAGTCCCAATGACCAAGCACATCTTAAACCAGGTGACCCATCAAACTCACTTGTGAAATCTGCTACCACTCCATTTGAGATGACCGCAGACCAATGGTCAAACACAATAGAACCTGTTGCCACAGGTGACATAGCAGTCAACACCATACAGGCAGGATCTGCAACAAGCCACGGTGACATAAAACAGACAGACAACTTAGAATTCATAATTGAGATTGAGAACACAACACCAATACATAATAGTCAAGTTATTGGCGGCGTACCTGGCTACAAGAACGAGTATTTCGTGATACCATACACAAATGGTACACCAAACCTGTATTACGAACAAAGGGATGGACAGAACTACACCAACCACATCTACTACAGGGGCACATACACACTTGGATGGGAAGGCAACCTACACACCATTGATGACCTAAACGGTGACAGTGTGGTGTTCACGACACCTACCACGACTATGGTGGCGGCGGCGTTCACTAAAGTGTCCATGGAACCACTTACGGTATCTTCAGCGGCTTCTATCATTGATGGCTCAGCCTTAAGAAGATTTGCTTCAGCAACTGCTACCACTCAATCAACGATGAGTGTGTCAGCGAAATCTACAAAATTTATCACAGAGGCCTACACAACCGCTGTGACCTTAGATGCAACCACTGAGAACTTTGTCAACATGGGCACATTGGCATTGGCAGGATCAAGCACAGTGTCAGCGACAGGACTGTTCAAACCAGGCGGTCTGTCAAGCATGGCCACAGCATCTACATTCAGCATATCACAGCCAACATTGATATTGGACATCACCACTGATTACAGTTGGAACACGTTCAACCTAAACACATATTTCCAATCAGGATTCATTGCAGATGATTTCGTGTCACTGCAAGGTGAGTACAACTGGAACTACCTGCAATCAGAGACGTGGGACAATTGGAAAACATCATCGTGGATTGGAAATGAATCCAGTTGGGACAACTGGCCAGATGACGTGTGGGAGAGATTGTTCAAGATTGGCACAGCAGGTACATTAGAATTAACACCATTATTGAAACTTGGAGACACTGTACAGTACAACGGTGGATTCACATTGGTAGAGGATGTTGCCTTCAACCAGACTGGTGAAGCAGACCTAACCACAGCCTTCACGATGGATGTGACGGCGTCTGGCATCATTTCAATCAACGCACAAGAATTCACATCTGGATTCACACCATCTCTGACTGCCAACATAGCATACAGTTTAAGTGACACACCTGTTGTAATAACAGGCGCATTCACACCAACATTGACGGCGAGCGCCATAACTGACATATTCTCAGATATTGATGTTGCGGCCACTCTATCAATCACGCCAACTTTCAAACCTACAGGTTTTGCAACGATCACTACCGCTACAGAATTTGATCTTTCTCCAACATTTAAGCCTGCAGGTTTGGCGGCGTTGACAGCATCAGCAGGCACACTAACAGTGGCAAGGATGTTCTTTCAAACAGATCCTTACAACATTTTCAAAGTCTTACAGGAAAAACGTGTTGTAGTAGTACCTGAGGAAAATAGACAAACATTGATAATGTCTGAAAATAGAGTAAATATCGTTAGTGCAGAGACTAGGTCGCATTTAGTACCACAAGAAACAAGGAGTATAAAATTGAGAATACCACCTATCACAAATAGATTTACAAGTCCTAGAATAAGGAGCGAACAATAATGGCAAACCTAACAGGATTCAAAAAAGACAACGACGGCCTATTCATATCAAAAGATCCAGAATCAAACATACAGTTTGGTCTTGATTTCACAGATTACCTGAACTCAGGAGATAGCATAACAGGCACACCAACAGTGACCATAACATCACCAACAGGTGACGCAGATCCTTTGGTACACCCAACCAACCCATCCACAGACATATTGGTCACGGCGGGCAAGTTGGTCAACATCAGATTACAGGGTGGCACCTCTGGCAACATCTACAACATACGTTGCAAGATAGTGACGACACAGGGCGACACTGACGCAAGACATTTCAGGATCATATGTGAGGACAAATCATTATAATGGACGCACAAAAGAAATCATACAAATTAGATCACGATTTAATTTTTAAATTGGCATCAATGCACTGCACATACGAAGAGATTGCAGACTGCGTGGGCACATCAGTTTCAACACTGCAGAAGAGATTCAAGAACCTCATAGAGAAGGGCAAGGCAGAAGGTAAGAAAAGTCTAAGAAGAGCACAGTTTGAAAAAGCATTGGCAGGTGACGCAAGGATGCTTATGTTCCTTGGTAAGAACTGGTTGGGACAACAAGACTCACCAACTGACGAAGAGTCAACACAGCCATTACCTTGGGAAGACAAATAACCCTACATAATTAATAGTATGAAACTATCAACACCGCAACGCAAGGTAGCGGATGATCAAGCACGATTCAGGGTCTTGGTCACTGGCAGAAGATTTGGTAAGACTACTTTGGCAATCAGAGAACTTTGTTATTACGCAAGGATACCTGAAAAATTGGTATGGATGATCTGCCCATCATACAGACAGGCGAAACAAATAGCATGGGTCAAACTCAAAAACATATTGAAAGATCTTAAATGGGTCAGGAAGATCAACGAGGCTGAACTTACCATTGAACTTAAAAATGGTTCAAGGATATGCCTCAGGGGTGCTGACAACAAGGATTCTTTGAGGGGTGTTGGTATTGACTTCATGGTACTGGATGAATGTGCAGACATTGATGAAAGTGCATGGACTGAGGTACTGAGACCAACACTGTCAGACACCAAAGGCTCAGCAGTGTTCTGTGGTACACCCAAAGGTATGAACTGGTTCCACGACCTGTACCAGAGGGGACAAGATCCCAGTGAACAGGAATGGAGCAGTTATCAATTCACAACACTTGATGGTGGCTTCGTAGAAGCAACAGAACTTGAACAGGCCAAGAAGGACCTTGACGTCAAGACTTTCAGACAGGAATACCAAGCAACCTGGGAGACATATTCAGGCATAATTTATTACGGTTTTTCAATGAGTGAGAACATCAAACACTTCGTTGAACCACTTGACAACAACATACTACACATTGGCATGGACTTCAACCTTGACCCCATGAGTGCCGTGGTGACCTACATAGATAAAGGCGTAGTTTATATCAAGGACGAGATACAGATATGGAGTTCAAACACAGACGAGATGTGTGCTGAAATACACCGCAGGTATCCAGGCAAGAAGATATTCGTGTACCCAGATCCAGCCGCAAGACAGAGAAAGACATCCGCTGGTGGTAGGACAGACTTGAGCATATTAATGAACGCAGGATTTATTTGCAAAGTGCCGCCTAGACATATGGCGGTCAGGGACAGGATAAATTCTGTCAATGCCAAACTCTGTTCCGCTAACAACCAGCGACAGGTATTCTTTCATCCTAAAGTTAAGAATTGTGTAAATAGCATAAGCAAGAATGTTTTCAAAGAGGGGACGATGTTGCCAGACAAGACGCAAGGATATGACCATATGAATGACGCACTAGGATACCTTATTTCATTTTTATATCCAATTAAGACAGCATACGAAACGTCAGAACCCCAAAGGTTTACGGTCAAAACAGGAGTAATGAGATAATGGCACAAGACATATACGGTTTAACAGGCACAGCATTTACAGACGCCACAGGCAACAGCATTCAACTACCAGTCCATCAGGACTACGACACATACATCAATCATTGGAAATTCCTAAAGAGAAGTTATCTTGGAGGTGCTGAATACAAGAGGGGACAATACCTCAAGAAGTATCAGTACGAGAACGAGGGCGAATACCTAACAAGATTATCACACGCGGCTGAAGACAATCATTGCCGTTCAATCATTCACACATACAACGCATTCTTATACAGACAACAACCCAAGAGGGATTTTGGTCTGTTAGAAAACTCACCAGAGATAGAGCAGTTCTTGAAAGACGCTGACCTTGAAGGACAGAGTTGGGAGGCGTTCATGAGAGACGTCAATGTACAGAGTTCAATATATGGACACTGTTTGGTATTGGTTGACAGACCAGAGACTGTGGTTGGTACACGTGCAGACGAACTAGCACAAGGCATCAGACCCTTCTGTCAAATATACACTCCTGAGAACATACTGAATTGGAAGTTCATCAGACAACCAAATGGACATTACGAGATAGCAGAATTGATGTTGATAGAGCAGGATGAAAGACCTTACCAGAGGCAGGGAGAATTCTACATACGTAGATGGACTCCAGAGGCCATTGAATTATATTCTTACACAAGTGACGATGTCAAGGAACCAATGAAGCAGATAGAATCAAGACCAAACAACCTTGGAAAGGTACCAGCAGTATGGTGTTATGCCAACAAAGGACCAATCAGAGGCATTGGTGTTTCAGACATATCAGGTGTTGCACAGAGTCAGAGATTTTTAGCCAACCTATACAGCGAGGCAGAACAATTAGTGAGTCTGACAAATCACCCTTCACTGGTCAAAACAAGATCAGTTTCAGCACAGGCAGGAGCAGGTGCGGTGATTGATATGCCAGAAGAACTAGATCCAAATTTAAAACCATACCTACTACAACCCAATGGTGGCAATCTTGAAGCCATACTTAAAACCATGGACGAGACTGTGAAGTCAATTGACAGGATGGCACACATGGGTTCTATCAGAGCGATAGAGACAAGACAGATGTCAGGTGTGGCGATGCAATCAGAGTTCCTTATGTTGGATGCCAAACTTTGTGAGAAAGCAAAGAACCTGGAGAATGCAGAAGAACAAATTTTTAGATTATTCAGTCTATGGCAAGGTGACGCCTGGGACGGAGAAATCAAATACCCCATGGCTTTCCATATCAGAGACAAGAACCTTGACATGGACATCATAAACAAAGCCGCGAGTGCCCAAAGAGATTCAGCCGCCGCGACTCCAAGTGTAAAAGCAATAATTGATCAGAAGACAGTAGAGATATTGGCGAGAGACGAAGATGAATTAGAAGAAATGCAAAATCAGGTGGCGGACGATGGCCAACACGATGCAATGACCAATCCTGCAGGTATGGTAGCACATATGAGAGAGATGATCAAAGAGGGATTGAGCAACGAAGACATCTTAAACCTTCATCCTGAGATAGCAAGATTTTTTGGAGGAACAGATGGCGGAGTACCAGGGCAGGAAGATAACACTTAATAAACCATTCAGGACACCAGGCAAGTCAAAGAAGTTTGGTGTGTACGTGACCAACAAGTCAACAGGTCGTGTGCAGATAGTTAGATTTGGTGATCCCAGTATGCGGATCAAGAAAAACATACCAGCAAGGAAGAAAAGTTTCATGGCACGATTTGGTGGCATACTAGCAAAGGTGCGAGGACAGAAATCTCTGAGTCCTGCGTATTGGAGCATCAAGGCGTGGCGTTAGGAGACACATGAAATTTGACAAAGGTGCCACAACATTTGATCTACAGGACACGGAGTTCCATGACAAGTACGAACTGTTTGAACAGATAAAACAATCACACCTTCATAGTCCTTACAGACAAGAACGCGACATGGCAACCATGTATCAGCAGATGGCTGACAGCATAAACGGACATTATAAATTATGATAAGGAAACTATACAGATTACCAGAGGAGACAGCCAGGCACAGACAGATGAAACAACTGTGTCTTGACTATTTCACTCACTATGACAAATTGATGAAGCATCCAAGCAAGACCAATGCCACCAGGGCCAGGAAGGCCTGTGTGTTGTTGAAGCAGGTGGCACACGCCAGAGGCATTGAACTACTTGACCTGTATGCTCCTTCAAGAAACGAGGGAAGACAAGAAAAGTTTCCAACCAAACATAGAAAAGAGGAGGATCACAATGGACAAGAAAAAGAAGAAGAAAAAAGGATCTAAGTCTGGCAGAAGAAAGCCAAGTGGCAGACGTAGGTAGAGACATTGAGAAGTGGATTGGACAGGTTGTTGCTAAGAAGCATAAGGCGAGTGGAGCGACAATCTGTCCGTTTGCAAAAAAAACTCTTGAAGATAGAAAAATACAGATCACAATGGCAAAGGAGGATGTGCTATCTCAGATTGGTACTTGTTGTGATCTTTTTAACAGTCTCAATCTGGACATTGTCATCCTATATTTCAATAGGGAAATAACAGAACGTAAATTATCAAACCTTTGCAAGAAGGCACACAAGAACAATCCCAACAGCGCCATAATGTACGACCATCCTGACAATGACGGACTACATAAAGGTGTATCATTCAGTTATGGCAAATTGCCTCTGATAATGATACAGGATATGGCAAAACTGAAACAAGCACAGAAATATCTTAAGAAGTCTGGGTACTATGAAAAATGGGACATAGACTGTTTTGAGCAGTTTTACTAATAAATATCAACATAGTGGTATATCCTGCCACGTATAACAAAAGGAGGACTACGATGAGTCAAGATCAAACATCGCAAGACGTTCAAACAGCCACTGGGGCCAATGAACCAGTCTCTAACAACACGATCCAGGACACAGCGGATAATCAACCCGCGAAAGTTTATACACAGGCAGACCTTGATGCTGTGGCGGCTGAAGTAAGAAGAAAGTCAGAAGCCAAACTATCAAAGAAGTTTGAAGGTATAGACGTTGAGAAATACCAAACTTTTATGCAGAAGGAAGAAGAGCAAAAAATTTCCCAAGCACAAGAGAAGTCAGAGTTTGAGAAACTGTTGAAGGAGAACGCAGAGAAGTTCAACAACAAGATTTCAACACTAACTTCTGAACTGACAAAGATCAAGGTGGATGGTGCACTTATAAATGCCGCATCAACCAAGAAGGCGATCAATCCAGATCAAGTCGCAAGGCTGGTCAGAGAGAACGTCAGGATGTCAGAAGCAGGAGAGGTTGAAGTGGTTGATCCAAAGACAGGACAAACAAGATACACTGACAATGGTGATCCTCTGAACATAGACGGGTTGGTAGGAGAATTCTTACAATCAAACCCACACTTCGTTCAAGCAGGACAACCAGGTGGTGGATCAAAATCAAACACTGGCACAGAAGGTGTTCCTCAAGTTGATGTTAATAGTCTGGATATGAACAATCCAGAACACAGAAAAAAATATGCTGAGTGGCGTAAGTCACAAGGTACATTTTAATTAACAACAAACAAAGGAGATTAGCAAAATGGCTAATACAACTACAACAAGTTTGAATGATCTGATTGCACCCATCGTGCAAGAAGCGATGTTCGTTGCATCAGAGACTTCAATCATGCCAGGACTTGTGAAAAATTTCACAGTACCAGCAAACGCGGGTAAGGTATTACAAGTACCACTTTACCCAACACAAACTATCGCAACAGACGTTGGTGAAGCAGGTGACATAGGTGAAACAACTGTGTCAACAGGTGTTGCCAACATCACACTTACTGAAGCAGGTATAATGGCGAAGGTGACTGATATGGCAAGAAATCACTCAACTTCAAATGTTATCGCAGACTTAGGTAAGTTATTTGGTGAAGCGATTGCTAAAAGACACGACAGAGCACTAACAGGCTTGTTTGAAGACTTCACTACAGAAGTTGGAGCAACAGGTACTGAATTAGAGACTGTTGATCTTTTCAAAGCATACGCAACTTTAAAGGAAGCAGGAGTTCCTGGTCCTTACTATGGCGTGTTCTCACCAAAAGCGATCTTTAACATCAAGAAAACTATTACTAACACTTTCGTTAATCCTAACGCATCAACGGTTGTTAACCAAGCGATGTCTGAAGGTTACATTGGTAGAATAGCAGGTATTGATATTTTTGAAACATCAAATGTTGTGAACGATTCAGTGAACAACTCAGTGAACGCGATCTTTAGCAGAGATGCTTTAGGTGTAGCGGTTGCTCAAAATATCAACATTGAGACTCAAAGAGACGCTTCATTAAGAGCACAAGAAGTAGTAGCATCTACAAGATACGGTGTGTCTATACTTCACAACTCTTATGGCTTGAAATTGACAGGAGACAATCAACTTTAATAGTTGATCCTCACTCAGTTATAATTGGGGCCAGTGGCAACATTGGCCCCTTTTTTTACGACTATGATTGTTTGGTTCAATGGCTTATCACAGAGACAACTGATTGACGTACCCAAGCGAGGTCTGGAGATTGGTTGCAACTACATCAGGAGTCTAAGACCTGTTGATTTTGTGGTGGCCTATGATGCACGTGTGATCAACAAGATTGAACGTGAACAGGATGTGGTCTACTACACAAGGGAGACCAACCATAGTCCAGGGATTTGGCACAGGGTTGGTGAGGGGGATATGAACGGCCTCAACAGTGGTTGCCTTGCGGTGCTGTTAGCAACCAAACTCACACACAAACCAATATACATCATAGGTTGCGACTGGGGATTGAACCTAAAGACAGTTTTTGATTACGGCAAGGGTGAACAACGCAAGTACAACAACCAACAGAAAAAATTTATTAAACAATTGGCACGAGACAATGAAATAGTAGTGGTTAATGATCACAAGGTTGATGTGCCTGTGGAGATAATCTCATCTGCGGAGTTCCGCAATAAATACTAACACAAGGAAGGACCTTGTAGAAACTAAAAGAAGGACTTTTAACAATGGCGCAATTCGCAACAGATACAGACCTATTAGAGTATGTTCCAGACATCAAGAAATACGGCATACAGGAATGGTCAGCACAGCACGAGAAAACTTACGACGACATAATCAGACTACTGAATATAAAATGGTGGCCTACAACTGGATTTTCAAGATATGATATATCAGTGCTTGGAGGTAGCGATAAACTATCACCCAGCAGATTGAATTCAAGCCAGTTCACGAGAGCCGCAGTCTATCACACTCTTGCCTATTACATCTATCCTAAACTTTCAACATTTGAACCTGATGGTGATTCATTCAGAGAACAGATGGGTTTTTACAAAGCCAAATTTGAAGAGGAACTAGATTTAATATTGAAAGACGGTGTCCACTATGACATTGACTCTTCAGGCACATTCACGGACAGTGAGAAACAAGCATTTTATAAAGGTAGATTGATTAGATAATGTCAGCAAGAGAAGATATAGCAAAAAACATAGTAGAACAGTTAGAGAACATGACTGATCCAGCACCAGGCTTGGTGTCAAGGGTGTTCTTTGATGTACAGAAACTAGCGATAACACAATTCCCAGCCATACTGGTTGTGACCAACAACGAGGCAAGGACAGATGTCAGCATGACTGCCAGGGAAGGTATCATCCAATATGAATTGAGATGTTATGTCAGGGGCACGGAAGTTGACACACTACGGAATGAAATCATAGAAAGAATTGAAGAAACAATGGAGGTATCCAGAGACAGAGATATCACAATCAACACAGCAAATATTCACAATGTCAAAACACAGATATCAAACATAGACGTCGTTGAGAGGGAACTACCTCTTGGTGAGGTGGTTGTCACTGTGGATGTCAAATATCAATACAAAAAAGGAGTCTTATAATGCCAATAGAAATGTATAAAGGACAAGATTCAGAGATTGTTGAGGCCAAGCAAGTGCCACAACATCTGGATGACGGATGGACCTTTACCCCGTCAAACACTGCCAAAGGACGTAAAGATAAGATCAAAGCGGACGCGGTGGTCAACAACAAACAAGATCTTGATGGTCCAAAAGATCTAACAACAAAGGAGAAATAAGATGGCAACAAATTCAGCATCTTATGATGGACAAGCAGGCGTACTGAAGATTGGTTCTAATGCAGTGGCAGAAGTTAGATCTTTTACCATTGACCAAGAAACAGCGACAGTTGAAAAAACTAAAATGGGAGACACGTCAAGATCGTATCTACCAAGTTTAGCACAATTCAGCGGAACTATGTCTGTGTTCCATAGAGACGACGACACGGCCCACAATGCGATATTCGCGGCGGCACAAGGCGGTGATCCAGTCACTATAGAACTGTTCCCATCAGGCGAAACAACAGGTATCAAATTAAACGGCACAGTTTTAATCACAGGTGATTCAATCTCGTCTAATTTTGATAGTATGGTAGAGAGAGAAATCTCTTTCCAAGGAAGTGGTGGACTTACAAAAACTAATTTATAATTTTTTATGAAGATTAGTATAAGAGTATCACCTCAAGCAAATAGAGTTATCTCTGGTCTTAAAACGGATTTGGCCAAGAAGGTACGCTCAATATCCAACGATCTCTTCACATCATTGAAGAAGTTCACACCAGTACGTTCTGGTCGTGCTAGGAATGCCTGGCGTAAGCAAGATGGTAGATTTAAATTTACTATCAGGAACAATGTTCCTTACATAGGCAGACTAGACGATGGATATTCAAACCAATCACCTAAGGGTATGACACGACCAGCCGTTAGGGAGGTTGCTAACAAGTATAGGAGAAAACGATAATGTCAGCGACAGACAAGATAAAACAACACTACCAGACAGCGATTGGTGGTGCGATGCAAAAAATAAAAGTTGAAGAATGGGATATGGAGATCTATGCAAGACACACATACTCATTCAAGGATGAACAGAAGATTATACAACTACAGAGCGAAGGCAAAATAGTTGACAGTCTTGTTGAAAGTCTATTGATCAAGGCCAGAGACGCAGAAGGGAAGAGGATCTTCCATGACGCGGACAGACTGACTTTGATGAATGAAGCAGACCCTACAGTGGTTACGAGGGTAGTAGGCCAGATCAACAGTGCAGGTCCAAGGACACTTACACCAGTTGATACGGCAAAGGAATCCATTCCAACCCAGAGTTAAGACTCCTTTTGGTGTTGGCGGACAGGCTCAAGAAGAGTCTGAAAGAAGTAATGGAGTTCACTACCGTTGAACTTGAACTATGGGCAGGTTATCTTCAACTTGAAGCAAATGCTAACAAGAAGCATATGCAACAAATGAAAAGGAAGAAAAGATAATGGCTGATGCGAACATAGTCTTAAAAGCGGACAGTAGGCAGGTCCAACAGGCGACAAGAAACCTTGATTCAATGAGGGGCAGTCTTGGTGGCCTAGGAACGGCGGCCAGATTGGCGGCGGGTGCCCTAGTTGGTATAGGAATTGGCAAGTTTGGCAAGAGCGTTGTCAACGTGGGTAGACAGGTAGAGAACCTGCAGACCAGATTCAAATTCCTTTTTGGATCAGCAGAAGAAGGTGCCAAAGCATTTGACACATTGAGCAAGTTCGCTGGTACGGTACCATTCACACTAGAAGAGATAGCGGCCGCATCAGGAAACTTGGCAGTCGTTTCAAAAGACGCAGAAGCACTAGGAAAAAATTTACAACTAACGGCAAACGTGGCCGCGATATCAGGACTTGATTTCAAACTGGCTGGAGAACAGATCCA
>VMHT01036656.1_pt1 | contig 17701 bp, 18 predicted proteins | sample 4693611 | NCBI WGS metagenome assembly VMHT01 (sample SAMN12280063, study PRJNA550983) | marine metagenome | isolation source: seawater sampled from same location over 5 years 0.02-0.2 micron viral filtrate | place: USA: collected off the coast of southern California halfway between the port... ...
AAAGTACTACAAGATGAAAAAAAGATGTGTATGGATTTCATGGATGCATCTGAAACATATATCGAAGGAGTTGAAAAGAAATTTTCAAAAGCGTTTGTAAAAAAACACGGGGACGATGTAGCATTAAAAAATAAACTCGGTTTAGATTTTAAAAATTATGAAAAGAATAAAGCGACTATCACTCGCGTTTGTGGTGTTAGGGAGGCGAGGAAATATGAGAAGGCGCATAAATTATGGGAATCTAATGATAAGAAATATTTATCAGTTGAGATGAGAACAAAGAAAAAAAAGAAATAATTAATCAATGATTTTTGTGAAGGGTTTATCTTTGAAAAGATTGAGCCATGATTCAAGTGTATAACCTTTTTTTTCAACATCTTGACGCCAGTTTATTCCTCCTCTGTGTATTCTTAATTCCCATAAATATTGATTTTTTTCTTCTGTACTTTTGAATTTCGGAACTGGATATTCTTCATGATGTTGAATCGTTTTTTTGATGCATTTGTCACAGGGTAAAACATTAATTAAGGCGTTATAAAAATCTTCCCATTTATCACTATAAGGCGTAATGAGAAGGATATCCCAGTATAATCCTCCAGTATAATCGAAATGAAAAAAATTATAATTACTCATTATATTATATAATATATTATATAATATAAATAATGACATACAAACAAGATTTTAATAGGAAACATGGGTTTAAACCTCTTTCAAAGTCTCACTCTTTAAAGGAGATCAGTAAAATAACAGGATACGAGTTGAAAGGTCTTAAAACGATATATAATAAGGGAGTCGGTGCATTCAAGACAAACCCGAAGAGCGTGCGTCCTCATGTTAAATCCGCCGAACAGTGGGCGATGGCTCGAGTATATGCATCGATAAATCCTAAGTCGAAAGCATATAAAATAGATAAAATTCATTTAAAAAAAAAGAAAAAATAATTTATTTTTGAGGTTCTTTAACATATGTATCGAGTGCGACTTCTTTCGAATGTCCCATAACGGCGTTATCTTTTTCGAGTTCTTTTTTCAGATCTCCATATTTAGAAGATAAATATATTTTTCTGAGGAGTGTCGTTGAGATACTTTTCCCCATGTATTTCTGAGATGTTTTGATTAGTAACTGAGTCAATGCGTTCCGGCTTAAAGCCTTTCCCGTTGAACTCTTAAACAGTACGCCCATCCCGTTCTTCTTAATATAAAATCTTAATAATTTCTTCAATGATTTATCTTCGATCGGTAATTTTAATTCTTCATATTTCTTAGCGGTTTTGTATTTATTCAAAACGAAAAATAATCCATCTTTAGAAACTACGAGAAAATTTTTTTCTTTTTTCTCAGTTTCACTTAATTTATTATATGCTCGTTTTGATATCGCCTCCATTCCCGCCACATCATTCCGCATGGGCATCCGGATGTATATACTGAAGATCGTGAAGACTTGAAGAAGTGCTTTTTCTTTAGATGTTAATTTTTCTTTTTTCTTAATTGATTTTAATTCTTGAGCCATCTTCTCTGTCATTTTAATCACTTCTTCGATCGTTGTGAAATTTTTTGATTGTTTATCGGATATAATTCCGGATTTTTGTTCATCAGAATATTTATCATTTAATTCATCTCTTTTTTTTCCATATTCTTCGATTAATTTATCATATTTTTCATCATGATTCAAAGCACTTAATAAAACTATAATCGCATTTAAATGATTTCTCTGAGATGTATAATGAAGATGTGATATCTTATGCATGAGATCTTCGGGATCAGATAAGAAATCATAATTATCTGAATCATATATTTTCTTTAATTTCTTGAGATTTGTTTCATATTGTTTCACTGTATTTGTCTTTAAAGATGGGCGAGATTTCTGAATATCTTCTTTAATTTCTTGTGTGTTAATCTTCATATTTTTATTATAAGTGAAGATTATTTTTTTATAAAAAATTAAATTAAAAAAAAAATCTTAAAAGTGGCTAGGCTGGAATTTCTAAAATAACAATGTTTTTATAATATATTAATTCTTCTTTATTTTTTGATTTTTTGATTAGCCACTTTTAATGATCTAAAGATTGAAAAGGATTGAATGATGTCTGTACATCTTGCATGGAACAGATAAGAAGAAGAGAACTCCATAATCGATCATATACTTCATCATCTTGAAATATATTAGGACATAAAAATCCCGTATTCATTAAATAATCCATACATGAAGAAGTACATTTATCCCGATCACATGTCGCGAGAGTTGTTCTTATTACATCTAACATTAAACAGGATATTTTCGGAGGTGTTATCATTTCTTTATAAAAGATTTAAATTTAAGCGAAATAACATGAGAAGCGTCCATCTTCAACGACAGCCACTTTAAGAAGTTCAAGATAACATCTGAGAGTATAATTTCCAGCGGGAAGGTTGTTCGTGTCATATTGTAATTCAACACCCTTATTATTAATCCTTTCACCACGATTAGGACGGATCGCATTCCATAAGAAATTTCCTTGAAGTCCCGCTGTTCCGTTATTTTGTACATGTCCTTCGAAAGTTCCTTGAGTCAAAGCGGTCGCACCCTCGCCCGAATATTCTTGACGCGTTACAAATGGAACTTGTCCTTCTGCTTGCTGGGTTGTATGGAAAATGAGCGCCGTATTTTCGCGATCGACTGCGAATTCATCGCGGTCGTTGTAGTTAAGATTTAATGAGAGACTTGAAATCTGTTCGGAGGCTTTAGAAGTTCCATCACCTAACAGGATCGAGCGCGGGTCATAATTAGTGTCTTTCTGAACACCCGAGATAACTTTGGAAACGAGTCGCCCATTTCCTCCCACATTCATCGAGAAATCATCGAATTGTGTGTTCGCTTGAGTGCGCTTCGCGAGTCTATAATCTACATATGAAAAAGTTAATTTTTTATTCTGTTCAGCGTACTTCCTCATGATTTCTCCATCGTAAGAAATAGAATCATATATCATCTTAACCTCATCTAAATCGATCTGATACTGAACATTGCGAGTTCCACCCGCTTCCATGCACATCCGACCGCCGACAGCCCCGAGACCTCCGAGAGTGTTTAGGACAGGTGTGAAGGTTAAATCGATGTGAATCTCATCATCAATCATAAATGCGGGAAGTTGATTGAATTTTAGGAATGGGAAAAGATCCGATAAATATATCGAATAGATGGGCGCTTCTGATATCGTTTGAGCGCTTGTCCCGTCATGCTGTTGAAATGGAAACAATTCAACTTGATGAAGACCCGCACCGGTTACGACAGGATTCCGCCCGAGTGATAAACCGTAGTTATTCGCGGAAGTGTCGCTTCCGTCTGTATAATATGGCTCATGATTGATCGCGCGCTGACTTAGATATTGTTCTCTTTCTTTGTTATTTTCATTTGTTAAAAATAATGAATGATATGCATGGAGCGAGGCGAAATCTTGCACAGAGCAGACAGTCTCATTTCCGATCCGTAATTCGGCGGATGAAATTAACTGACCGATCCCGATCTGAAGAGGATAATAAGAAGAAGGATTCGTGAGGGGAACACATCCGAGAGTAATTTTTGAATTAGAATGAAGGAAACCAGCCACGCGGTTCAATGTGAATCGGCATCGGTCTTGAGTACTTACAACGGGATCAATAATATCTGTCATGAGTTTCTGACCATATTCGGAGGGGATTTCACCGATCTTAATTAAATCAGGAATAGCGTCACCACTTACGGGAGAATCTTTAACTTTTTCATCTACGTCAGCCATTTTTATAATTATTTATATTATAAAAATCTTAAAAAGAAACTTATTAATTTTTAATTAATAGAAAAAACAATTTACGAAATAACTTGAACGCCGTCTTCATTAAAAGCGATCGTCGTCTTATGTTTAATAAATAAGTACGCTGATATGGGATTCCCATCAGTGAGACCATTAGACATCTGAATCGAAAATTGAGCATTTGTGAAATCAACTCCTTCGGAGTCGAGTTGATCATATAGAACACCCACACCCCACGACGCACCACCTTCGGGAATGAAACGATATGAAGTAGTAGTCGAATCATTAACGGTATAATTTCTGTTACAATTAAGAGGAGAGACAGAACATCTATTATGAACATCTTCCGGAATTATCGAACTTAAGAACTGTTTAATGACTTGAGGATCGGCGACGGTTGTATCTGCATCCGAATCGAAATTCGTCTTCGTTTCAAACTGGAAGGGGAAACGCTCTCCATTTCTTAAAAATGAAATCGTCTTAAGATCCGCGAGTTCTCCACCGGTAACAGCCGGAAGACCACCGCTCGAAACTAATGCGGGCATATAAGTCAAGAAACCATCTTGACCGAGATTATTGACAAAATTCGAGGGAACAAAATTGACAAATGCGCCGAGTACTTTAGACAGGGCGAGACTGTAATTAATGATCGAATTAGTGCTTTCAAGTGTGTTGAAATAAGAAGTGATCGAATTAAAGGAAAATGCTCCCGCCTTAGTCGGCATAGATCCCGAAGGAACATGAACTTCACACGTTAATCCGAGATCGCTTAATTCATAAAATACATCTCTCATGTCTGTCGTGACTCCAGTATCAGAATAAAAGAAATTCGAATCGGGACTTAAATGAATTTCAACTTCGAGGGGAAATTGATTCAATGGAAGAGCCCCACCGCCGAGAGTCATTCCGGATGGAAGAGGAACGGCGAAAGTCGAAGAAGTTGTATTTCTTACGACAGAATTTTGAAAGGTCTGATAATTAGGATATATCAGGGCGGATTCTTGTAAATGTCCTTGCTGATCTTGAGAACCAGCCAGCGTGGGGAGATACGAACTCATAAATCTTGCATAATGTCTGATATGTTCCGCCACTTGTTTCGTTTCAGCATGTCTGAAAATTATCTGATCAAATGCTCCATAAATTCCTAATTTCTGAGACGCCATAGCCTCAGTCCCATTTCCAGCACCACCGCCGGCGACGGGGTGAAGAGTTCCGCCCGCGTCTCTCCATATATTCAACTCACCATAGACACGGAGAGAGGACAAGTCAAGGAATCCATTCTGACGCCCCACCGTAAAGGTTAAGACAGGATTTCCGTTCTTAAAAGATACTTTTCCCGATGCGGGAACATTGTTCGGCATGATATCAAGATATTTTCGCGAATCCATGTCAGTCATTTTTATAATTATACTTATATTATTTTTTTAATATAATTTTTAAAATTTACAATTAGAAAAAAAATTTAATTTATAATACGACTTGAACTGAATCACCCTTAATCAGTACTCGGCGGATATGATAGACGAAAGACATCAAAAGTTTATTACAATCGGGGGCTTGATCAACGCCGGCGACGTTGCTTTCATTATATAATAACTGGAGTTGATTAGTCTTATTATTTAGATCAGCGACGCCATCATTTAAGGCGTATGCACGGGCTATGATGAAATTTCTATTATAATCACAGAAAGAACGGGGAACAACACGCGCGCCGTTCAATGCTTTCTCTACTTCGCATAAATGCTGAGCAGAGATCGACTTCCCTCCGTTAATTTTAGATACAGAAACAGGGCGCGAGGGTGTTAGTTTATCATCGATGAGCCACTGATAAGAACTCAATTGATCTATAATCCCCACCATTCCGGTTCTGTTCGAGATCAGACGACCATCCATAAGTAATGTTTCTTCTTCATATGGGACATCAGTCACCCCACCAGCGCCACGACATCCAGCGACTAACTGGGGGACTGTGTAAGTCTCAGCATCAGTCGGGACGCATACGATAGATTTAGCCCGAGTGTTACTCATGGCGAGATTAATAGTGGCGTTTCTGTTGTCCGAATTGAGAGTGTTTTTATAATTTGTAGTGCTTAGAATATCGAATTCGATCTGTCCTCCCTCTCTGAGTTTTTGCATCATTCCTTTTTCATAACGATCATCGAGTTGAACTTTCGCGCATACGATAGATAGATCAGAAACCGTATATGAACAATCAAAAGCAGTGATCGGCGCAGATGTCTGAACTCCGGCTGTGTTTTCTCTCTGACGATCAACCGTAGTTGAATAGACGATGAAATTATTCGAAGTGATACTCGTCGAGTTAGTATTCGAATTTTGTACGTTCGCATTCTGTAATTCTATCCGGACAAATCCACCGCTCATAGTGATATCAGTGACAACACCTTGAATGGGATTATTTCCGGCGTCTTCTAATTGTGCCGTGACATTAGGATCAGTCTTCGAGCAGATGCCGATGTATTCACCTTTAACAAATGGACACGCCTCGACGCTTGTCATGTTATTATCTTTCGCGAGAAAGATATATTGAGTCTTTCCCATTGCGCCGTTATTCAAAAACGCTGTACCGCCAGCATCAATACCATGAAATAACGGATTCTGTTGCATCCTCCGATTTCTATTTACGCTGTCGCATTGTTTCAAACATCTTGAGGCGTCCTCGAGATCGATTTCGATGAAAAGTCCTTGAGTGGCTAAAACAGGGAAGATTTTCTCAGACTGAGAAAAAACACCCGTATGAAGGGGAATCGAAACCTTAGCAGTTGTGAAATCTTCATCAGCCCAGTTGCGACCAGCAGGAGCAGGGTCAGTGACATAATAAGGATTCGAACTGAGATTAATTAATTGAGATTCTGAAGTCCCGAGAGTCCCTCGAGATTTGGGGTCAGAGACTAATGATCCTTCTTTTAATGCACGAGTATTTCTCATGGAATCATCTTGATTATAAGAATATTCCATCGCGACCTTAGTATTATAATCGGAAATTTCCTCGATGAGCGTATTTCTTGAGCCCGAATATATGCGAATATTTTTGACTAAACATTGCGCCCCGATATGAGGATCTAACTGGAGACGGGTGGGAACAGTGTCCCCGCTGACTTTCACTTTAAAATTAAGATAACTATTTTTTCCGTCAAGAAATTTCACCGTTGGAGGAATTTCGAATTCTACAAGGCGACCACCTTGACCCGCACGACACTGATATGATAAACCATTCGAGGAAGGAACTGAAACTTGTGTTTGCTTCATGGGAATTTTTTCATCATTGCGCCAGTAACTCATTTTATATATTGTAATATAAAAAAATTAAAAAAAAAACTTAATAAAAAAAACTTAATATTTTAAATTTATTTATTTATTGAGATCTTCCAGCGACAACCGTCGTATTTGAAGGAGTGGCGCGGGCTTGTACTTGTGAAGAAACTTGAGCGGTGTCCTTTTCTTCTTGTTCTTTTGCATCTGAGGAGTCTCCTATTTCCTCGAGACCAGTTCCGATGAGAGAAGTTATTCCCCCTAACAGTTCAGCGCCAGCACCGAGACCCGCACCCGCCCCGCTTCCTATACCATAAGCCCCAGCGACCTCGAGACCCGATCCCGCGATATTCATGACATTTCCTATTCGACTCCACCAGTTATTTCCGAGATTACCTCTTTCAACGTCTTTATAAATAGAAGTGCCGGCGGTCAATAGACCTCCGCCGATCCGTACAGTTCTCCCGAGAGTTTTTTCGACTCCTTGCTCCAGTGCTTCCGCGCCACCTTCTACAGCGTCCCCCACTAATGCGCCAGCATCTTCAACACCTTCAACACCTTCAGCGCCTAAGAATGCGCCTTCTACTCCCTCCGCGTCCGACAGCCCCGAGATAGAGCCCGGAACTCTCCCTTCAACTGCTCCGAGTTCTCCTCCGCCCCCCGTCTCGAAATTAAAATGCCCCGCTATCGCGCCCGTGTCCGCTTTAGCCCCGACAAGAGCATCAGGAAAAATTCTCCGTGCTTGTTCTTCGAGTGGCGAAAAATCTCCCGCTTTATCGATTAAATTTCTCTGAGTGAATCCGAAGTTATAATTACCCGTTAATGATGGATTAAGACCCCTTGCACCGAACGGAAGAAATGCTTTTTCTGTAGATTTTGCCTCTGTGACGAGTGTATCGACAAGCCCTTCCCTTATACCTTGAAGACCTTCCATCGTTAGACCCTCTTCACCACTGCCGGCGATTGCTTCATCGAGAATTTTTTGGAGTCCCGTCGGGCGAGGGGTGGGAACACCTTCCACAGACGCGCCCGCATCCGCTACCGCTCCGAGTCCTCCACGATATACATTTCTTATTCCTCTGATTGCATCGCCCACCGTTTCGGTTGATTCCCCTTTTGATGTGAGATATGTTTTTAAACCGGCTCGAACTGAATTCCCCGCGTTAGTACCTTTTAAAAGATTGACACCCGCGCTGATTGTTCCTTGAGTGTCTGCGGTTTCTTTTATAGTGTCTAACTGATCGGCGAGATTATTATTAAACTGTGTGACGCCTTGATTTATGTCTTGAATGTGTTGTGCGTAAGCGTTATGAGAATCTATTCCCCCGTTAGAATATAGAGCATTCATTTTTAATTATAAAAGATATTAAAATTTTAATAAATAATTAAATAAATTTTTTATCTCCTTCCCCGATTTTTCTTTCAAATCTTAAATATGCTGTCGCTGGATTTGTCTGAAGATCTAAATATAAAAAGGAATAAGGTGCATCGTCTATGGCGTAATTATAAAGATCAGTGAATATATCAGGAAACATGTCGCCGTATTCTTCTTTAACTTTCTCGAGTTCTTTTTTATTTTGTTGTTTCATGATAATGACATCAGTCGCATTATTTCTGATTAAACCGCTGACCGCTCGAAATGATTGAGTCGTAAATAATAGAAGCCCGATCCCGTAATGACGGAATCTCGTAGCGAGGAAAGAAACAGCATTATTTTTTGAAAAATCTTTCGTTAATATATCATCAAGAAGTACAGCGACAGAAGGACGCTCAAAATCTTCATATGATTTCTGTGATTCGACTAAATCATGAATCATGTGATCTTCATAATGATCTTCACAGTCAAAATGTTTATTCAGTAATTTTCCTTTAGGATCAGCGTTGAGAGTGTTACTTATGATTTTAACGATATCGAATTTATCTTTATACATTTCCGGAGAACATAAAAGATTCACTACTAAATTCGATTTTCCTTGTTTTACTGAGCCGACAATTAAAACCAGCGCCGGAGGTTGTGGAAGATGTGGATGAATATCCTTGAATTTTGAATCATCTTCAGGATCTTTCACTTTATAAACTTTAGGGGGTTTCTTTTCCATTTATAATAATGATATATAAAAAATAATCTAAAAAATAGACTTAAAATTAGTAACATCCAGCGAAAGGGTTATGAGCCTTAGGAGGATTAATAGCCCTTCTTAATTTCTCTTTCACTTCTTCTTCTTCTCTTTGTATCTTCATTGCTTCTTGTTTTTCTTTCTTCCTTTGTTTTCTTATAATTTCATATTTCATTATTCCTTCCATTACTGCGTCATCGACGCTTTTTTGTGGAGGTGAATTCTGTGGCGTTGGAGTCGGTGGCGGGGGTCTTCTATCTTCGATATCTTCTTCAAGTTCTTGAACTTCTTTGACTTTCTTTTTTCTTTGAAGTTCTTTTCTTTTCTTATCAAGATCTTTATCTTCTTTCCTTTTCTGCGCATTTGCTCGGCGTACGGCGACGGCTTTTTCTCTTGCTACTTTTAATTTTTCTTTATGTGCATCGCTCATGGGAGGGCGCTTCTTAAAGGGTTTCCCTTTCTTAGTTAAGCGGACGGCTGGCGCGACTGCTTCAGTTCCGTTAGCATTGACAGGAGAGATTTCCGGATTCGAAGGAAGATTAAATATTTCTTCGGGTTTAATATCTTCTTTAGATGTTTTAACTTCTTGAATAATTTCTTTTACTTTCTCTTTGATTTCATCATCATCTTCATAAACCATGTTCGGGTTTAGTTCCTCTGTTTCTGCATCTTCTTTTTCATCGGGGATAAAATCCATTACAACTTCGGGAATAAAATCCATCTTTAATAAGTAAAAAGAAAATAAATATTTATTAAAAATAACTATATTTTATTAAAAAGTACTAAACTTTAAAAAGAATTTAAATTTCTTAATAATATCCTTAAAAATTGAATAATATCTAAAGTGGCTAGGCTGGGATCTCAAAAATATTTGTCTCAGAGATTATTTTTAAAACACAAATTTTTTTGATGATCCAGCCTAGCCACTTTTTTGATTTCAATTTAATTCAAAAAAAAAATTAATAATAAATAATAATCAAGTTAAAAACCACCATGAAGAGGATTTCTCTTCATGCATCCCATTCATAGAAGGATTTATCTCACTTTCTTTATACCTTTCTTTTATTTCTTTTATTTCATTTAAATCTTTCTTAATTTGTTTTTTTTCTTTCTCTCTTAATATCATTTTTATTTCTTCGAGATCTGTCATGATTATATCTTTATCTTTCTTAATTTGTTTAAGATGTCTATCTATCTCACCTAAAGCCTCGCATATAGAATGATTAGTTTTTACAATATTATGAAGCGGAGATTTATCCGGTTTTCGATTTTTACTCATTTTAATATTATTAAATAAAATATTCATATAACTAAATAAAAGAAAAAATGAGTGACTCAATAATAATCGAAACGCCTTCGGGATTATCCGGATTCACTATAGGAGATTTAGGAGTTTTCATCGGTACATTAGGATCAGTAATAACCGGAATATTAATCGCCCTTCAACATTCAAAATGTAAGAAAATAAAATGTTGCGGATGTGAGTGTGATCGTGAATTAACAGCAGAAGAACCGGAACAACAACAAGAAGGAAATCGACCAGTAGCGGAAGCGAATGAAGAAAGAGAAAGACTAAGGGAAGAACCCGCCGAGCCTATCATTGAAGAAATTCAAGTAAATCAAAATTAAAATTAATATATATTTAAAAATAAAGATGCCGATGGAGACTCAGTCAGTTTTATTTTTAAAATCAAAATATACAAAAAAGAAAGCGGAAAAGTGGCTACGCGAGAACGGTTTCAAAGTGAAAAAAGTGGATACGACTCCGACTTTACATCGTTATCGACAACTCGATCCGAAATTATTCGATGAGAAGACGTATCGCATGAAGAAAATTAAAGGGAACGACATAAAATTAGTCGTAGGGAAAAGGAAAGAAAAGAAAAAGAAATGATCAACCCTCGACAATAGATCTGAAAGTCAAAGATATTCTCGTCCCCTTGATTTTTTTTCTTTTTGGAACTCCATGCATAAAATTATCATTCATAGGCGCGGGCATATATAAACAGAGTCCCGCTTTATGGAGTACGGTCGTCACTTCTTTTGTTTCATTATGTCTAACTTGAAAATCTCTTTCAGCGCCGAAAGATAAAGTCGCGAACCCTGTATTTTCCACCCAGCCGGTTTCTTTGTCTTTATGATAAGATATAGAATCTTCGCCCCCTCGATAAACATTCATGAGAATCGTATTGAAATCAGTATTTAATTTTTCATTAACTTTCTGAGTTATTTTTTTAAGTTTTTCATCCATTATATAGTTCGGAGGCGATCCCCCTGAAACTTTATAATCATAATGAATTTTATCATTCAAAGTGAATGAGGCTTGACCTCTCGGGACTTTCATCATTCTCCCGTACATTCCTTTGTACTCTTTATGATATTCAATTTCTAAAGAATCTAAATATTCAAATATTTCTTGCATTTCATTCTCGTCTTCATAAATTTGTTCAATAATTAAGTCACTCATTTTTATTCTTAATATATATAATATTTTAAGATTATTTAAAAATCGAAAAAATTAAACAATTCTCAGAATTTTTTTCTAAGTAATAATATAAATGATAGAAAAAAATATACTTAAAAAGAAAATTAATAATATAATTAAAATGAGTGATTATAATAAGATGAGATTCAAAGATTTCAATGGGTATTCTAATTTCAATGTTCAGATCGATCCTTTCTTAAAAAATACACGGAAGGAGGTTGAAACTATGATACATAATTCAAAAGATTCAAATAAGAATTATTTTGAATGGCTGGATTATAAAACTCGCATCAAACCTTATTATGACATTGACATGTTTTATGAAGATCAAGAAGAACAAAAAGAAAACATCGAGAAAATTAAAGATGAAGTCTTAGAAATCTTAAAGAAATATTTTCCCGAAACTGATATCGCGATCAGCAGTAGTCATGGAGAAAAAATCAAAACTAAAACAATCAAGAAAGTCAAGACAAATATTAAAGGCTATGCGGTTTCATATCATTTCGTATTAAGTGACTATGAAACAACAGTCGAGGAATTAAGAGAATTTAATGAGAAGAATAAATTTTATGACTTTAAATTTTCCGGAACAAATGAAAAAATATTCGATAAGAGTGTTTATCGTGACGGAGGAAATATGAGATTTTTATATTCTTACAAACCGAATGACAAGAGACAGAAAATTCCTGATAATTATAAAGATTCTTTTAATATCGCGAAACATATAATTCAGAGTACAGACGACACGAATTATTGGAAGAGATCTATCCCCACTAAGTCCCCGCCATCGTCTCCACCTGTTTCCCCTAAGAAAGAAATCGAAGAAATCGAAGATCAAGAAATTCAAAAAATTGTCGATGAAGAATCTGATGATGATCTTCCCGAATTCGAGCCGATTAAAACTTATGACGTTGCAGAACTTATGGAACAAATGAAATATCTAACTCATGAAGATTGTTATGAATATGATACATGGATTAAGATCGGGATGGCTATTCATAACATCACGGGCGGAGATAATATCGGGCGCGATTTGTTTATTACATTTTCAAGGAAAGATGAAGAAAATTTCGATAAAGATTTCATTCATAAAAACTGGGGTTATTGGGACAAAGCGAAGAACAACGGAAAAAATAAAGTCGGGATGACATTTCTTAAGAAAACTGCTCAGAAGTACAAACCTCAGCCGAAGAATGTTTCATGTGAATATATCTTTCGGAAACATGTTGAAGAAAGATTCGAGAAATGCATGGCTGATGGAATGGATGAAGATGAAGATCTTAATTATGGAAGATTTTTCAAAGGTGGAGAGAAAAAGGTACTTGAATATTTAAATAAGAAGATTTATTTCGTTAAAGAAACGGGAGAATATATCATTCTTGATACGAAAGAAGTAAGGAAAGAAAACGGAGAAAAAATCATGAAGGATTGCTGGTATTTAAAAAATCAGACAAAAGCGAAAGATCATTTCAGAAAAGAAAATTTCTCATTAAAATTCGGCGACGAAAAAGACGGAGAAAAATTCAATATGAATCCATTCGATAAATGGTGCGAGTGGGATCAACGGCGTGAGGTTCGGGCGATCGGTTTCGATCCCTCACAAAAACCCTGTAAAGATATTTTTAATTTATGGACTGGATTCAATATCTCCCGCGAAGATGCTGATCAATATAATGAAGAAGAAGCAGAGCCGATTTTAGAAATCATCCGGCGGATATGGTGTCAAGAAGATGAAGAATCATATAATTATATATTAGATTTATTCGCTCATTTCATTCAGAAACCTCATATCAAAACCGGTGTATTATTAGCATTGAAATCAAAACAAGGAGGATCGAAAGGTTTAATCTTGAATAAACTGGCTCAGATTATAGGTGAGTCGCATTATGTACAAAATTCGAACGCCGACAATTTATTCGGGAATTTCAATGGACAACTCGAAGGGAAAATCGTCTGTAATTTAGATGAAGCATTTTGGGGAGGAGATAAGAAACTCGAAGGCATGGTAAAAAATAAAATCACTGAAAAAAGTCAATCAATCAATAAAAAAAATAAAGAGTTATATCAAATCGATGATTATGTAAATTATATTATCACGACTAATAATGACTGGTTCTCGGGTGTTACTGCTGATGATCGGCGTCATTATTGCATCGAATTATCGAATGAATTATGTGGAAGAATGACAGAAGAAAAAATGAAGATCGTTCAGCCTGTTTTAGATGCTCCCGCTGAAGCATTCGCGAAAGTACTTTATAATAGAAATATTGAAGATTTTAATCCGAGAGTCTTCAAAAAAACGAGACTACTTCAAGATCAAGTCGAGAGAAATTTAAACAGCGTTCGGACATGGTATCATACTACAATGAAAGACGGGGGCTTCGATCATCCTCGATATGGATTTACTGAATGGGGTGAGTTATGGAAAGATAATGAGGGATATTCAAACAAATTCAAAGGAGGAATACACATGAAGAAAAAAGGATCGGGCGAAAAAGAAACAGCATTTTTAAAAGAATTTCTTTTTGATTGTTATAATTCAACCGCTTCAGATAATAGAAAATTCGGATTCGAAGCATTCTTCAAAGAATTAAAAAATAATTGTTTAAAAGATATATTCAATGAAAAGAGGATTCAACTCAAAAAACAAAGAAGAGTTTTTTTAATTCTTCCATCGTTAGAAGATGCACGGAAAAAATGGAATGAACTTCAAGAGTTCGATTATATTTATGATGATGTATCTGATGAATATGAAATCGATGAAGATAATTATGGCTTTGATGATGACTCAGAAGACGAAGATTAAATCGATCCGTTCTTAGTACTTTTTTTTATTTTTTCTTTTTTATTAAAATTTTCAAAAATTTTTGAAGGTTTTATTTTTTTATCATTTTTGAAATTATCATTCAATTTCATTTGCACCGGTCTTTCATTTAAATTATTTCTATCGATTTTCATGGGCTTGATTTTAGTCTCTTTATTTTTCTTCATTCTATATAATGATAAAGAAAAATATTTTTTACATTTTTTTTTATTATTTTTAAAATATCTTTCATTATATAAAGATGAGTTTAATTATCACGAGTAATGAGAGGAGTAACAATCCGAACACCGCAGAAACTTTTAAGCCTTATTCATATCAGAATCATTTATTAAATACGATGAAGATTCCCCCTAATTCTGAAGTAGCACTTCAATCAGCGAAGATTCAAAAAAGAGGAACTGTCCTAGTAAATAAATTTAATAATCAGTTTTTCCATTATTTCGGCGCACCGCTGGGGACTGCGACGCATCCTGATTTAACATATGCGACTTCATTCCCTATGTGGGGCATGGCTGGAAACCCGACTCAATATCTTGAAGAGGGAAAAAGATCTGAATTAAATGTCGATGATTTCGCGGAGAGCATCGAGGAGGGGATGGACTACTGCGCATTCCATCCATCTCTAATGAAAACACTGACGGGGTTCGGAGATCCTCAATCCTCCTTTGATGTCACTTTGAAAAATCCCGCCGATTTTCAAGGGTATGAGTGGGAAAGTACTCAATCATCAGCGAAAACGGTTCAAAATCTTGCATTCAATTTTACTGATATATCACAGAGAAGACAAGGCGCATTCACTCATGTCGGGGGACAAGTAACCGCCACAACTCGAAACGGTTTCTTTGTACAAGATCGACGCCGTCCATTAACTCAAGACGCGGGCGAAATCATTTTCGATATTTCGGGCGCTAATGCTGGAGCGGGTACGAAGAAGCCTTGGATCGTCGGTCTAAGTCGTATTAATTATGATCGCTATGATACGGGAGAAGTATGGAACGCCCCTGAATATTTTAATCCGGATTATGGTGATCCCGCCGTATTTAATAGAACAGCGGGAAAAACTTTTTATGATGTATGTGTCGCCCGTAAAGGTGACATGCTCCATGTCTATCAGTCGGGGATTAATAATAATTATTCTGATCCGAATGGGGCGGTTGCACAAGGTCGCCGGAACTGGGATGATTTAGTCATGAATGAAGTGATATATTACGGCGCTTTTAATATGAATTTCGCGACTCAAGTCGATATAAGTTCCGGTGTATATTCACAGATTAAATTCATTTTACAAAATGAGGAAGTCGAAATCTTTATCGGGAAGGGTGGCGCATTTACTCGATTATGTGATTTCACTATGAACAAAGGCGGAGGCGGTGGAAAATTAAATGTCACTGCTCCGAATAATCAGTGTAAATGGGCGCTATATCCGACGATGAGCCTCTCAAATAATATCGGCGGGACGCTTGATCTCACTTCATATGAATATTATAACGATTATCCTGTATATGATGAAAGATATATACATCGATATGATTACTGGGTGAGTCTTCAACGAAAAGGATTGACAAGATGGGGAAGACAACTCGAGAGCGCTTTTTGGAATGATAAGTCTGATTCAACGAGCGGACTCGCTGGCGATGGATTATTAACTCCCCTTAAATTAGGTGTCGGGGGCGTTATGGATGCATATGAAAGCATTCTTATTACTGCTCCTTCGAATTTATATGATCCGGAATTAACACAGCCCGCGAATTCTCAACAGTATTTAGGTTTTCAAGGTCTTCCCGTCGCTCGACCTATTTCAATCGTCGGAGCAGTACAAAAAATTGAATCTGCTGAAACACCTGATTTAGTTTCGGGAGTTTCTTTATTTGTAAGATTGAATAATTTCACTCAGAGATCTATCAATGCACGGAAAGGAACAATCTCGAAGATCGTGGCTCATCTCCCTCGATTCGATAACAGTGGAAATGAATCGGGAGCGATGTTCTTTGAACCTCATGAAAAAACATATATCGATTTAAATAATACGGAGGAATTAACGATTAATTCTTTTGATGTTGATATCGTATATGATGATGAGACATTATGCGAAGCAGTATCGGGGAAAACGATAGTTATATTTCACATAAGACAAAAGAAAATGTGATTTTTTCTAAAAGAAAATATTTAAAAAAAAAATATATAATATAATATAAATGAACGATTACAATTTAACTGATGAACAAATCGACAAAATATTAACAAACTATAAAAAAAAATCTGAAAGAGAGAAAAAATATTATCATAATATCGCGAAACATGATGAAGAATTTCAAAAAAGGAATCGTCAAAGAGCGAAAGAACATTATGAAAAAAACAAAGATATTAAGAAAGAAAAATATGTACAAAATAAAGATCTTTTAAAAGCGAAATCACTTTTTAATTATTACAAAAAACATGAAAGACTCGAAGATTTTAAAGAGAAACATATTGAAAAATATAATCTTCTAAAAAATAAAAACATCATAATTTAATTCGATTTTATAATCTTTTTTTTTTAATATTACTTATATATAAATATGAGTTATGCTGACATAAGTTTAATCAATTGTAATCGTTCTTCATCTATAGAAGCACAAGGAGACAACGACTCGAATCCTGCTATATTCACAAACACCCTTCAACAGACATTAAAATTAAATGTAGGCGATCAAGTGTCAGTCGAGCGGGCTTTTGTCAATGAAGTCGGAGCGGGAAATCCTTCAACGATAGAATTCAAAGGGACAACGCGCCGAGTAAAAAACGGGGGAAATAAATCTTCTTCTCATACTTCAAAACCTTATACGAATGTCGTCTTCGGAAATTATAATTATCGAAAACCGACTAATGGATATGATGCATCTTATCGATTAGGGAATTACTTATCTATAAGAACGAATCTTGAAACAACAACAGAAACAAATCTACAAGACAATCTCGCGCCCATGATTATCGGATATTATATCACGGCGAATGAATATCCGAATTATATTCAACAGCCTCGAAGATTTCTTCAAGAACTCGAGAACGGGAATCCTGTTCCGACAAATTCTCAGTTAATTTGGAGTAATCATGACACAACAGCATCGGGAGAATGTAAGCACACCATAAACCCGAACTGTTTCGCGCATCATGACTGGATAAAGAGACCGAATCCCCTACTCGGTGGATTGTATCGTCAAAGGGTTGATAACGCACGCTTTACGATGTACATAAAT